>WNFQ01000466.1_pt1 | contig 57014 bp, 54 predicted proteins | sample 5400171 | NCBI WGS metagenome assembly WNFQ01 (sample SAMN13153356, study PRJNA577476) | soil metagenome | isolation source: 20 cm soil under Madrone tree | place: USA:California | collected 2016-06-14
TTCCGGTCCTCATCGACTACTTCCTGAAGAAGCATACCCGCAACACTTCGCGGCTGGTGAAGGGCCTGACCACTGAGACCCGGCGCATTCTGATGGACTATGGCTGGCCGGGAAACGTGCGGCAACTCGAGTCCGCGATTGAACGCGCGATCCTCCTGTGCGAAGGAGACATGATTGTCCCCGACGACCTGCCGACCGAAGTCCGGCAGGAATCGCAGACCGCGGTTACGGGTGGTTTCAAATTACCGGCCGAAGGAATTTCGTTCGAAGAGGTCGAAAAGAATCTGATCCTCCAGGCCATGGATCAAACCGACTACAACATCACCAAAGCGGCAAAGCTGCTCGGTCTTACTTTTCGCACGCTGCAGTACCGGCTCGAGAAGTTTGGGATTAAGAGGGCGGACGGGAAAGAAGAAAAGGAACCAACCGAAGGATAAGTGGTGTCTAAAGAACGCAAGCCGGTTCTACTGAGATCGTTCAAGACCAACTTAATTCATCGGAGGTCAATCATGCGGTTCACAACTCTCCTGCTCCTGAACCTGGTTCTCCTGGGCCTTTCAGGCTGCGATAACATGCGCTCCGGGCCAAACGAGCAATCCGCGACTGCGCCACAAACACGGGCAAAGTCAGACCATCCTCAGCAAGATATAGACGCGACAAACGCTCTCGCGAAGAATCAGCCAGCTGCCGCGCAACAAAACGTCTCGCTCAATCAGGCCGATGCTGCGAACAATGCATCCCGGGCGATTGAGCGTAAGATCATCCGCAACGCCAACCTCACCGTCGAGGTAACATCGCCGGCCGATAACCAGCGCAAAATCACTTCGATCGCAGAATTGCACCAGGGCTTCGTCGTCACATCCGAAGCAACCCAGCGCATCACAGAGGACAAAGGGAAGCCGGAAGTGACGATTAACCTCGTCGTCCGTGTACCCGCAGCGCAATTCAATCAGGTCATGGAAGAGATTCGGGCAGCAGCCACTCGCGTAATTCAAGAGAAAATTACTGGCCAGGACGTCACTGAGGAGTTTATCGACCTGGAGGCCCGCATCAAGAATCAGAAAGCCCTGGAAGGACAGTTTCTCGAGATCATGAAACGCGCGGGAAAAGTCGAGGACGCGCTGGAGGTCCAGAGACAACTCGCGGATGTGAGGACAGAAATCGAAAAGCTTGAAGGGCGCAGACGCTTCCTTGAAAACCAGGCCAGCCTATCAACCATAAACATCACGTTGCAGTCGCCAACTCAGATCGTCAACGCGGCCGGATTTTGGTATAGCATTAGGTCTGCCTTTTCGGACGGTGTCGATGTGGCGGCTGCAATCGTTCTTTTCCTGATCCGGTTTGTCATTGTCCTGGTGCCGCTCCTTATTTTCATCGTGCTCCCGATTGGATTGGTTACCAGGTTCGTTATTAAGCGAGTGCGTCGTTCGCGCCTCGCGAGAAGACGCGACGAAGATATTGAGGCCGCCACATGAAACGATTTTTTAGTAACTCAGCTTTGGTTCCCTGTCTGGTATTGATTGTTGCTCTCTCCGCATGTAAACGGTCGGGACCAAACGGCAAGTCATCTGCGGTCGCCGGAGCCTCGCCGCCTCGGATGGTTTCATTGTCATCGGACGTAGTGAGGATTTCTTCGTCCGCTGTGCAAATCCCTGGGAACGGCTCGGCAGACGCTGTTCTTAATCTTTCGATCTCGCCTGGTTTCCACGTTAACGCGAACCCGGCAACGTTTTCCTATCTGATTCCGACGCAGCTGACTACAGGAAAGGCGGAAGGAATCGCTGTGGGACCGCCAGTCTATCCGGCTGCGGAAAAGAAGAAATTTCAGTTCGCTGAGCAGCCGCTCGCCGTTTACCAGGGCGAGATACCAATCAGGTTGAATTTGCGCGCCGAAACAAATGCCGCGGCTGGACTTCATTCATTGCCCGTCAATGTCAGAGTACAGGCCTGCGACGAAGAACAGTGCTTTCCGCCGGCGACGATTAACACGACAGTCTCAGTGACCGTGAAATGACACTACAGTGATCGAACGCATCTGGATCATCGTGGCGGCGATTATGGTAATCGTAGCGGCCGGTCTCCTGTGGCGGAACAATGTGTCGGCCGCTTTCGTTACAGCAACTCTGGGAGCAGTCGCATGGTTCTTAAGCTATCGCGCTCAGATACGCGCGAAACTTGCCGCGACGGAAAAGGAATCCGGTGAACCGAAAATCAATGAAGACTCAGATGAACAGTAAACTACTTATTCTTGTCCTGTTTTTATTAGCCTGTATCACAACGGCCGGAGGAGTCAGTGCGGCTCCTTCCGAAGAAGCTGAAGTTCGCAGTTCGGTCCAAAGGATTTTTGATCAATTGAAGGCCAGCCAATATGAAGCACTCTACGATTCGCTGCCGTCATCAACCCGTTCGCGTGTGCCACGTGATCGATTCATAAAAGGCCTGCAGGGGTCACGCAACATGTACCAGCTCGAGCGGATCGAAATCGGCGCCGTGCGCGTGTCGGGCAACATCGCAGTTGTCGACACTGTTATGTACGCGCACATCCAGCAGCCTTTTAATGCCGATGGTAAGTTGGTGGTCCAGCAGTACCTGGTGCGCGAGGATGGCAGCTGGCGCGTGGCCACCGGCGATCGGCCCACAATCGACCGCTTTTTGAAGAGCAATCCTGCTTTCGCGCGCAAGTTTCCGATCAAACAAACGAGGGCCTTCGTGCTGCAGAACGGTAAGTGGATTGAGATTCCTTTGGGGCAGCGGCGGCGTAAGTGAGTCGCGACCGAGTATGAGGTCAGTACCACCTGCGTGAGCAGGTGGATCGAACACTCAAGTGGAGTAGGTTGGCTGTTTGACCCACCCGCTCACGCAGGTGGTACTGACCTCATTGCGCAAGCAAATCCTCAAACGACAATTGCGCGTCATCGGTTTGCAGATTCCGCGGGCCGGAAATGCGTGGGACGTCCAATGCTTCGCGCACCGCATCCAGATGGAATCGGATGATCCGGGGAGTAAGACGGACCGAAGGGATGCGGCGCTTGGCGGCGAGCCGGCGCACGGTCGATTCGCTCACCTGCAAAACGTCGGCGAGTTGTCGCGCGGTTAGAAATTCTTCCCTTTCAGACACCAGCCTTAACTCTCAAAACAGAGTTCCCATGACACTCTTCAGCATTGAATCGCAGCAATGCGTTATCGTAGCGCAAAGACGATCTCTATCCAACTGATATTCTGTTTTTTCTGATGGTTGGCCCCGAGCAGAGAATTCAGACCGAGACCATTCGAGACCTGCTAACAGGGATCCAACGATTTGAAATGTGAAATTCGAGATCTCAGATTTGAAGTCTCAGAAACTATTTCGGTATGGGTTTCAGCGTTAGCGCTACCCGGTAGACCGCCGGGCTATCGACTTCCACATCTTTCGAAGCGGGCTGCGCACCGTCCGCTTTCAAAGTGACTCGATACCTGGCGGTTTCTGGAGAGAGTCGAAATACAAACTCTCCCGTTTCACCCGTGACGCGGGCATCGATCTTCTGCAGAGAGTTTTCCGCCAGGATCCTGGCCAGTTCGACCCGCACACCCGGAACGCTATGGCCTGATTCAGTAAACACACTGCCCCGAAGAAAAACGATCGAACCTTCGTCGATACCAAGAATCAGATCATGAAGCGCGCGCGTCTTGCCGGCTTTTATTTCCAGACCATCAATCGAGCCGACGCTCAGACCTGGCTTGCGAAACTTCACGCTGTAAATGCCCGGTACGATGCGAGCGATCGCGAACTCGCCTTTCTTGTCGGTCAGTCCGCGCATCACTTCCCGGTCTCCGTCTAGCACGATTACCGCGACGCCTGCGGGCGAGCCTTGCTCAGCACGAACTTTGCCTTTGATTGCTCCGGTAGTTTTATCCTGGCCCAGACATGCTACTGAAAAGATCAACAGCAATACGGTGGCGAAAGTTGTCTTCGTGATGATCATAGCGGTTCGTCTCGATATTCAAGCTAACACGGACCGGCTGCCGGCAACCAGCCTTGTGAGGTAGGCAACTTAGTTTAGAGTTCAAGTTTTAGCCTGCTCCAGCAATCAGCAATCTAAAGATTGAACTCTGAGCCAGGAACCTGGAGGGTGCTGAAAAACTAATTTGGAGTGCGGCGGCAAGCGTAGCGCGACGCCGCTTTGGATTTGCTGACCACGAAAATGCTAAGAAATCCACAGCGCCGCCGTTGTCGGCGCACTCCAAATTTGTAGCTCGGGACATCGAATAAGAGTTTTTCAGCACCCTGCTAGGAGGCTCATCCGTATCGTTCGCGTTGCCCCACGCGAGGCTTGGCGCGCCGGATTGTCGCAAGCGTATAATCACCTTGATCATGTTAAGCGTTCCATCCCGATTACGGCGGCACCTCTTTCTATTTGCCCTGGCGCTGTCTTTGATTGGCTGGGCTTCTGTTTCCTCAACGGCTCAGGATCAATCGACAAAGGAACGCCCACGCCGGGTTCTTCCCACCGAAACCGAGCCGCAGGACATCATCAAAATCGATACTGACCTGGTGCCGGTAGATGTCACTGTCACCGACGCCAGGGGGCGGCTGGTACGAAACCTGAAGAGAGAGGATTTCAAGCTTTACGAAGACGGCGCCGAGCGTTCGATCGCTTCGTTCAATGTCGAGAAGATCGAAGGCGCGCCGCGCCCGGTGGCGATCGTCTTCGCGCTTGATCTCTCTGGCAGTATGACTCCCGAAGAGGTGGCCCGGGTCAGCGATGCTATGCGCGAATTTTCGCGCCGCTTGGCCGAGCATCCGGCGGTCTTCGCTTTGATGACCTTCGGCATGCGTGTAAAGACCATTCAAACATTTACCAATGATCGCGAAAAACTTGATCGGGCATTCGAGCGCCTGGCGCACGAGCCAAACGGCATGTCGACGCATACCTATGACGCCGTCGATGACGCGGTGCGCATGCTGGTGCGGCATGCGCCGCTTACCCGCGAGCATCAAATGATGAAGCGGGCCGTCGTAGTAATCACCGATGGCTTTCCCGTGGGCGACACCGTCTCGCCCGACACCGTAATCGAGCGCGCCAACGCGTCAGACACCAGCGTCTACGTGGTCACGATGCCGTCGTTCACACACCTGCTGGCGTCGGCTCAGATGACTCCGTTGCCGACCCCGCTGGATGTTAGCGGGCTGGTCGAGAAGACCGGCGGCCGCAGTGTCTATGCAAACCAGCAGGACTTAGGACCATTGTTTCGGGCGATTGCCGAGGAAGTGGCCGCTGCTTATGTGTTGGGATTTTATCCGCCTAAAGAGATACGGACTGATGGAAAGTTTCACGCGATCAAAGTCGAAGGCCCGCGTGGGTTGATCTTGCGACAGAGCAGGCCGGGATACCAGGCTGGAAAGAAGAATTGAATCTAAGAGCGACGAGCAAGGACCATTTTCCATTTGTCATTTGATATTTATCATACGCCATTGTTGATCCAATCCGTGATCGCGAGGAATAACTTTGTTGGATCCGGATTCTGGCCGCAAATGGCAAATAATAAATGACAAATGGAAAATGATCGCTTACTGCCCGGCTCAAAGGCCCACCCCTCAGAATTCGTCCTCGTCGTCGTCGTCGTCGAGGGATTCTTCCTCGACCAGATCCAGCTCGACCGGATCCAGACCTACGACTTCGAGTTGAACTCCGCACTCTTCACAATCTACTGTCTCGCCTTTATCCACATCTAAATCAACGTGGACGTCGGCATCGCATTCAGGACACGTTCCGGTCGGCACTTCTTCTACCTCCAGAGAAATTTCGATTACCGGCGCGTGGCGGCCGCGCCCGTCGAATTAATATCTTTGCGAACTTCGTCGTCAATCTAACCGCAGCACCGTTGATTTTGCAATAGCATTTGTTCTCGCCATCTAAAAACAATGAATTCCCAGCAGGCTGCGCCAAACTATCGGGCGCGCACGTGCCACGGAAACGATCCACGAAATACACGAAATCATGCTCAGCGAACTCCGCGTTTGCGCCGGCTTATGTAGGTTCATGACTCGTATTAAATCGGCTGCTCCGCCAACCCACGACCGCGAAAAGAACTCCCAGCAAAGTTCCTATGAGGGCGGGCAATTGAGACAGCTGGGCCGCCTTCGGGTTCCGCGGTTCGGTCGTTGGTTCATCGGTCACAGTAAACATGCCGCCCCGACCTTCATCCGTCCTTAGCGTTCGCTGTATCTCTGCAAGCGTAAAGGGCCGAGCACCGCGCCGGCCGAATACCGCAATTTGGTTGCCGCTCTCATCTGCGGCGCGATCGCGATCGAGCGCTTTGGAAACAGCCAGCGCCTCGCCTTTGGTTTTGTAGCTGGCGATCAGTTGTGGCTCGGGCCGCGGACTGAACCCGGCATAAGTCGCCATCGTCTCGGGCGAGGTAAGCTGAATGATACGCAAACCATTCTTGCCGTCAGCGACATACGCAAACAGGCTGGCGTTCGTCATCGCAATCTTCACCTGATGGGCGTCGTTGAGCTTCCCTCCCGCCTGATACATCTGATCGAGCCGAGGGTTCTCTGGAAGCTTCACGTCGACTATCGCCACACCATCTTTGCCGTCAGCCACGTACGCATAAGTGCGCGCCACGTAAACATCGCGCGCGTCAGCGAGCGGAACCAGCGCTCCTGCGACCATTCGCGCACGTTCTGGTTCAGTTAGGTCGATGACTTTCAAACCATCATCATCGACGACAAAGCCGTATCTGAATTGAACAGAGACGGCTCGTGGATGCTTAAGACCAATCCGGACGACGACCCTGGGATGCAAAGGATCGTTGATGTTCACTATTACGAGCTCGCGGTCAGTCGTGATGTAAGCGTTGGTCCCCGCGATGACGAGGTTATTCGCACCAGTTAGCGCGCCGTCAGGATTGAACGCTCCGTTCGGATACTTATTCGGATCAAGTTGGCGTTTCAAATAATTATTTAGCGGATCGCCATCCAGTAGCGTGGCCGCGTTTACCAGAATCAGTCCCTCGAACTTGTCTACGACATAGAGATAAGCATAGAGCGGGTGAATCGGCTGTTCTTCGTTGACGAGTTTCTCACGCGACATTTGTCGCGCTCGCTCGGGGTCAACCATTTCTCCGTCTGTAGTCATCCGCCAACGCGCCGGGTCGACCGCCAGGGTCGTCGGCGCCGCTACCGCCGTAGCGTATCTTGTCTTGACGAAAAACTTCTGTCCAAATTTCGAAACCGGCGCCGTCGTGATGCGCTCGGAAAATCCCTTCTGATCAATCTGCGCGACATCATAGACGCGCAGGCCGCCTTCGCCCGCCGCGACATACGCATACTCACCGCGCAGTTGTACCTGCAGCACTCGCGGGTTCCCTTTGTGCTCGTAAGCCTCACGCAGTTCTCGATCACCTTTTACGAATCTCTGATAGTTGTCCCGATAAGCAATCTTGTGCAGTGTGCTGCCGATGACGGCCTGCGGCTCGCTGCGTTCGGTGGCGACGACCGCTGCCAACGAATCGTCCGCCGCGACGTACACATATCGCCCCATGAAATTGACGAAGTTCGTGCCCAGCAAAAGTGTCTGAGCCATCCACGCATTGTTGTCGTTCTTCCTTGAGAGATGACAGTCAGAACAGGCCTTGGTTTCAGTTGCACGCACAGTGTGCGGCACATGTGTATTGAAGGTTTGCCCCGAAAAGCCTTCCGCTGAGACTGTCTGCTGCTGCGAATAAATCCATTCGCGATTCTGATTCTGCGAGCTGACCAGAACTGCACTGGAAGATCGCACGGGCGCGATCCGATTGCCTGTAACCGTGCCGTCGCGCCCGAGCATAAACACGTCGTCGCGCAAGACTTGATAGTTATAGGTGGTGAAGTTGCGACTGTCTCCGCCTTCATTATGACGGTTGGGCATTTTGCGATTGGCCTGCATCGATAGGTGACAACCGAAACAACTGGTCACCCATGATGAGTGACACGCAAAGCAGGTCATGTTCGAATCGCGATGCGCGAGTTGCTTATCGTCTGCCGGAACGTCGCCCCAGGTCGCGTTATCGGTGCGCATGGTCTTGGCATAACGCGACTTTACACTGTAATCCTCCGCGTGTGGCGCATTCGGATTGATGGTATCGACCGTCTGTTTGACACGCCACCAGCGACCCGGCACTACGATCGAATTCTGGACAATGTCGCCGGCTTTCAAAGCGATCTCGTTTCCGTTCTCGTCTTTCCGCTTGCTGTCAGTCTTAATGGGCTGAAACAAAAACTGTCGCCCACCTTCCGGAGTACGAAAGCGAATTGTCGCGAGATTACGTTTAGGGCCCTCTGCGAACTTGCCGTCTTTGACGCTCGTGCCCGCGGCAAATCCGGAAGTGATCAGCGTCGCGCGATCGCGAATGGTGCCATGACAATCGATGCAGCCGATTTCGATCGCAGCGCGCGGTTCGTTATAAAGAATTCCGTTACCGTGCGCGTCCTGGCGGAAGTGGCAATCGACGCACTGCATGCCCTTCTCTAAATGAATGTCGTTGAGGTGGACGGCCTTCTTGAATCGATCGGGATCGTCTGGCGCGACAATCGAGTTCTTCGCATCAAGCAGATTCCCTTCCCGATCTCTCTTGAAGACCTGACGAAAGATCCAGCCGTGTCCGTGAAAGTCGGCAAACTGCGTGCGCTTGAGTTGATCGTTGAATTCCTTCGTGCCGGTCCTTTGCAAGAACTCCGGTTCCGACCACAAGCCGCGCAGGCTCGACCCTTCGGGATTGCTGTTTAGCTTCTTCTGCTCCTCAGCCTGGGAAGGATCATGCTGCTGGGTCGGGTACATCTTGTCGCCGTCGGTTTCATTGTCCCACCAGATCAGACCGAGGTAAGAAGCGACCATGTTCTCGCCTGGATGCATATGACAGACCATGCACTGCGAGGTCGGAATGCGGCTGGTCAGCTGATGTTTGATCGGATGGCCTGATTCGTTTTTCGGAATGCTCGTGTCCAATGACTGTGACAAACCCTGATTGCCAGAGTTGCTGTAGAAGGCCGAATGCAGCGGATCGCGATCGTTGGCATAGATGACGTGACAAGCAGTGCATCCCGACGAACGATAATCGCCGGGATGATCGTTGGCGCCGAGAAAGTTGAGCGTCGGATCGTGCAGACGCGTCTTCTGCAAACCGAGATAAACCGGATCGGTACGCTGTGCTGTGCCGAAACCACGAGCACTCAGGCCCTTGTCAGGCTTCCCCGGATCTTCATCCTTGTCGGGCAGTCCAACCTCCAAACGACGCTTGCCTCCGCGTTCGAACACGCGCAGGACATTGCCGGGCTGCGAGATCTCCCAACGCGGGATTGGATCGAGAAAAGAAAGCACGCCTTTGGATCTTCGTTGCGCTGACGTTGGCTGTGGAGATTGAATCAGCCTTTCCGGCGCACCGTCCGCGCTGTAACTCTCACCAAAGTTTGTATCTTTAATTGGAAAGCCGCCGTTGTTATAAAGCGCGGCGCCCCACAACATCGCCCCGTGCCTCATCATGCTGTTTGACGCGGCGCTCGCTTCGGTGCTGTGACACTCAGAGCTGCCGCAGGTTTTATTGGCAACGCGCAAGTCGCCGGGATTTACGAATCGTACGAACTCGGGACCCTCCCTTGCCAACAGGGGCCCCGAACGCTCGGGGATTTTGAACTTTCCGTTTTGCTGCCATTCGCGGGGAAACTTTGGGCGCACGTGTGCCGAGTCCTTTTCGGTCGCGATCGGATTGCCGCCATGACAGGCTGTGCAAGTGAGCCCCAAAGCGTCTTTGCCATGATCGAGCTTATCCAAAGTCGTGGTGGGACCGAACCTGTGCATCGGTTCGATCTTGTCATGACATTTCAGACAGCCTTCGAGTGTTTCGGCGGGCGGTATGGTCGAACGAACAGAATGATCTGCAATGACTGAAGAAGTAACGGACGGTGAAACGACCACGACTGCAAAAGCAATGATCGCCAGAGAAATGATGAGCTTGATTCGAATGTCGTCGCCGCGCTTCGTCAAAATAAACATACGCCCCGTTTAGAGGCGGGCTACTGCCCGCCTGGATTGCAGATACCCGACCTGGCGGGCCGTAGCCCGCTTCTAAACACCTCGAGCTTTTCCAATCTCCAGCTCTTCTGCTTTCCAATACGCTTGCCAATCGATTTCAATCGGAACTTCACCGGGTTTGTGCGGCAAATACGCTCGATAGCTCGACCACTTCCAGTCAGCAGGATGTTCGCACAAGCCCGCCCTCACAGGGTTCAAATGAAGATAGTTGAGCTTCTGTCTAACGAATTTGTGACTCCAGAGATCAATCACCGACGGGTCTTTCCGCCAGACTGCATGGGTATATTGTCGCTTCCGCGGATTCGCCAATTCCAGTTTCTTAAGCGACATCAGATGCCTTTCATCACGCAACCAACCCAGAATCCTCCGAGCCGAATTCCCGCGCACGCGATGAAGCCATTGGCTGATGGTACTGATCCGATTGTTGACAATCGCGTGGACGTGGTCGGGCATCAAAACATAACCGATTAGTTTGTAAGGAAATTTCTCCCGCGCTTCGCCCAGAACGTCAACGACAATTTTGCTGGCCTCGTCGCTATGAAAAACCGGCACGCGGTTATGCGTAACCAACGTTACATAGTGAAATGTGTTCGGTTCCTTTGATTTGTAAAGTTTCATATTTCGAAAAGGGCGGGCGGTAGCCCGCCTCTAAACGAATCGGAAGTTAGTTTTCTCTCAAAACACAAACTTCACTTGAGCAAACAAATTGAAAAGCGGCTTGCTCGGATTGATAACGGTATTGTCCGCCGTGCAAAACTCTCTCACATTCGCCGGGCAGTCGCTGGTCGCGGTCGTGTAGATATCACGAAATCCGCGGCCAGGTTTCAGCGTGGCTGCTCCAAAAGTCAGCGTCACATTGTTGGTTAACAGCGGCCGATAGGCGACGCCAAGGCTGTAGTCCCATCCGATCTCGCGTCGAATGTGCGGTTGGAACAGAATGTATTCCAGCGACTCGGTGCGATGGAAGCGCAGATAATTGACGTTGAAGATCGCTTTCAACCTTTGCGTAATTTCGACATCGACGCCCACGTTGTAGATAAAAATTCCCGGATTGATAAAGTTGGCCTGGCCTTCGATCTTGCTGCTGCGCAACGAAGGCAGAATGCTGTTGGGCTGCACCAGGCCGACTCCAGTTTGCGTCAAGCGGATGCCGTTGCGATTCCAAAACGAAAACTGACCGCCTACGAAGTTCGGATCGTCGAAGATGGCGTCAAAGCCGGTGGCCTTGCCATCAGTCGGATTCTTGTCGCCCTGTGCCCAAAAAAATGATCCGCGAAAACGAAAGTAATCTTTATCGACGGACGCCTCGACGGCGGCCATCTGCGAACTGATGTGCACTCCGCGTCCGGCAATCGGATTACGATCGTCACGTCCAAATGCATAGTAATAAGAGTTCGTCAGATTCAGAGGTCCCAGGTGCCCGTCACCATTAATACCCAGATAGCCGACCTTGATCGAGTGCGGCCGCACGTCGCCAATCAAAGCAGGCCGGACCAAAAAACCGTTGCGATCGAACTTGCGGCTGGCGCGATCGTCGTTGTAGAGTGCGCTGGCCTGGATCGTGTAGCCCTTCTTAATAAAGTCCTGCCGAAAAATATTCGCGAGATAGACGTTCTGACGCCGCCGATCAAATCGATTAAGCCCGCTGTTGGTGTCCTTCTCGAGCTGTGCAAAATAAGCGAGGTTGTACTGGTAACGATTGTTATCAAACGCCCCGAAAACCCGCGCGCCCAGGTTGTTATCTGAGAAGATGAAGCCGCGAAAATCTGACACGAAAGGCTGAATGCCGACCCGCGCCGAGATGAAATCAAACTTCTCGTTGACGTCTGCCAGCTTCACTTCCACGAATGCTTCTTCCAAAGAGAACTGGGTGTCGGTACGATTTGTGCCGCGGCGCACGTCAATATTGACGACACCGTTTTCATGCGCGTTAAGATAATTCGGCAGACTAAAAGTTGGCGAAATCTTGATGGCCCAGTCGCGTGGCTTGAATGTCGAATCGCCGTGAAACAACTCGAACGTAACCTGAAAGATCTGATTCACCGCCAGGGCTTCCGGCTTGCCAAAAAATTCTGCGCTGCCCGGCCGAGCACTGCTGACATCTGAAGGCTCGGGCGTGCGGCTCAGTTCAATGCCAGTCGAACTCACCGCCGATAGAATCATGAACGTCTTATTGCCGATGATCGGATAGTCGCCCTTCAGCCAACTCTGATCGTACGGGTCGTACCAACGGCCCTTCTTGAAAGGAATGTCGCGGCCTCGCGCGCCCTTGTCGCCATAGCGATCGTATTCCGGAAAACCGATGCGCCAGCGATCGCGCACCGGGCGACGATCGGACTGCGTCTGCGTTTCTGATGCGACACTTTCGTTTCCGGCATCACCCAGAGGTTTGCGTGCGGGAATATTGACCGGCGCAGTTTCGGCTCGCCGCTCGACCGTGAAATCGATTTTCGTCTCCCGGCTTTCGCTGACGATGACATTCTCTAAAGAGTCATCACGAATCAAAGCATGCTCGCCGTAATTCTTTGCTTGATCAAACTTCGCGATGAACGGAAGTTCAACGCTGAGCCGGTAAGCGCCCGGTCTGACGGCAAATGAATAATGTCCATTACCGGCAACGACGGTCCGAGTAGTCTTGCTGGTGACCTGATTAGTAGCGATGACAGTGATGCCGGAGGTGGGTGATGTGATTGTGCCCGAAATCGTTCCGCGTTTTTGACCGACAGCGGCGCCGGTGACGGCCAGCATGAATGCCAGCGCGATTCCGGTTCGAGTAATTGTCACCCTGGGCATTGGGACAGTTCGACTCCGACTCATCGCGCGTGAGTATAGCAATGCCGACAGATGCCTGGAACATTTAGTTTGAGTCGGGCCAAAGTTCTTCGTTAAGCGCCGACGGCGGCTCGCAAATTTCAGCCCAGGGCAACGCCCTGGGTTACGCCAAAAATTCTTTCGAACTCTGAAAGAGTTCGCGAAAGTCAGGGCAGTTGCGTAATTCTCGAAGACCGTTGTGCTTGCAGTCAGTCCCCACTGAACTTATGGCGCGATGCCGCTGGAATTTGAGAACCTGCAGCGTTAATACCGACGCCAACCATCAATCCCAAACATAACGCTCGTCGTATTCAATCTCGTATTTCCTCAAGAACCGTCTGAACTCATCTTGAAACGTCGTCCTCTGATGGTGTTGTTTCTGGTTCATAACATAACTCCTAACTTGTTCAATATGCGATTGACTAACCGAGAAGGCGCCATAACCATTTTGCCAATGAAATTTTGAATAGCGCCGCTCTACCGTCTTGATCCAAGCTGACGATGTTCGCTTAGTCTCTTTCACAATCTGCGCAATCGAGTGGGTTCTCGACAGCGAAAACAAGGCGTGGACATGGTCATTACATCCGCCTACGATGAGTGTGGGACAGTCATGAGTGCGGAGCACTGTAGCCAGATAGGCATGCATGTCCGCGCGGACTGCGGGTTCAGAGAGAAACGGGTATCGTTCTTTGGTCGAGAAGATCAAGTGAGTCCAGAGTCGAGCCATCGATTGTGCCATCCCGGAGATCCTCCATTGGTTAACCCCTACAGGGTATCGATACCCGTATTAATAACCGATCCCAGGATTTCATCCTGGGCTGACTTAGCGAACGCCTTCGCCGTTGTAGCACGCGAGTCTCCGCCTATCAATCCAATTCCTGTTGCGAAACAAAAAGAAAAGATGCTTTCGCTCGTTTGCGATTAGTGATAGATTGCCAAAGACCCCGGCAACGCATTTTGGCATTGCACTTTGCTCTGCAGATACCGTTTGATGAGAGCTAAGCTTTTCGGAAAACGCACGCGCTTCCTGCTGCCAACATTTCTCTGTGCGCTCCTGGTCGTCGGCACCGAAACCCTTTTCCCTCACGTCTACTCGCAAGGCAACAAACTAATATTAATCAGCGAAGAGACCTCGACGCGCGCGGTGGCTGTCGACTCAGTGACGCAAAAACACGAGCCATTTTCTACAACGTCGGCAGTGCAGTGGGGATCCGACAGTCGCACCCGGATCATGATTTTTGTGATGGGGTTGAATTTGCAGCCGGGCGAAGGACCAACCGCTATTACCGCGGATGCGGAAGATGGCGCGCACAACATCTATCCCCTGACGGTCGAATACGTGGGTCCGGTGCCTGGGCAGGATTGGGCCAGCTCGATGATTGTGCGGCTCGACGACCGGATGGCTGATGTGGGCGATGTGCTGGTCGGGATCACTTATCGCGGGACGCTAAGCAATCGCGTGCGCGTTGGCATCGGTCACATCGGCGATGGGCCATCCGACGATGATGGCGCGGTCCCGACGCCGGGTACGACCGCGCCCCGGCCGCCATCCGCAATTACAGCGGGCACGCTTAGTGCCTCCGACGTGCAGACGATTATTTCACAGGCGGTATCGACGGCGGTTCAGTTGAACCGCCCGGTCACCGTCGCGGTCACGGATCGAGAAGGAAATGTTCTGGGCGTTTTTAAGATGACCGGCGCACCCAGCTCGACTCAACTTCGCGGTGGCGGGCCCGGCCCCTCGCAAGTTCCCAGCCCGCTCACTGGATTCGTTCCAGTCGGCCTCGACGGAACCATAGTTCCGGCCAAACTGGCCGCGATCTCGAAAGCGGGAACGGCGTCTTTGTTCAGCACCAGCGGCAATGCGTTCACTTCGCGCACGGCGGGCTTTATCATTCAGGAACATTTTCCACCGGGAATTGATTTTCGCTCCGGCGGTCCGCTCTTTGGCGTGCAGTTTTCTTCTTTGCCCTGTTCTGACATCAAGATTCCGGGCTTGCCGCTCGGACTTAGCGGCGATCCCGGCAGCGTTCCAATCTATAAGAACGGCGAAGCGGTGGGCGGGATTGGAATCGAAGGCGACGGAGTTTACACAGTCGATCGCGACCCGTCCGACTTCGATCAACCGTTCGAAGAGGTTATTGCCGTGGCAGCGGCCCGCGGCTTCGAAGCTCCATCGTTGATTCGTGGCGACAACATTCTGGTCGATGGCATTCGGCTCGCCTATCTCAACGTCAACAACGCGCCGGCTCCGGCAACGCTCGCGTTTGGAAGTTTGCCGGGTTCGGTCGACTCGTTGTTTCCAATTCGCGGCGCGCAACCTTCAGAGTTCACGCCGGGGATCGTCGTCGGCATCGCCGGTGAAGTTGACACTCGTTTCTTTCCCTTTGTCGGGAGTCCCACGGTCACGGCAGATTCGCTCACCTCTACTGACGTAAGTACGATCATTGCGCACGCTGCGCAGCAGGCAAACATCACGCGCGCGGCCATTCGACAACCCCTCGGCAGTAACGCGCGCGTGTCGATTGCCGTGGTCGACACAAAGGGAGTAGTGCTGGGCGTGTTCCGGCAGACAGACGCGCCGGTTTTTGGGTTCGATGTTTCGGTGCAGAAGGCGCGCACCGCCGCGTTCTATTCCGCGGCCGGCGCCGGCGCTTCATTGAGGGCCGCGGGCTTGGGCTCGTACGTTGATCGAGCTGCCGCGGACGGCCTCAAGCTTGACGGTTCAGTGGCCTTCACGGATCGCGCGGGCGGCTTTCTGCATCGGCCTTTCTTTCCGGATGGAATCAACGACACCGCGGCCGGGCCCTTCAGCCGCCAGCTGAGCGAATGGAGCGTTTTCAATCTCGGACTCCAGGTTGATCTTATTAAGACGAATCTGGAAGCGACGCTGAGCGGCTTTACCGTTCCCTGTACTTCCGTGCCCGGCCTGGCGAACGGTATTCAAATTTTTCCAGGCAGCGCTCCGCTCTACAAGAACGGAGTTTTGGTGGGCGCAATCGGGATCAGCGGTGACGGCGTCGACCAGGACGACCTCATCGCCGGCGCCGGCAGCAGCGGATTTGCGCCGCCCGCGACCATCCGTTCGGACCAGGTGTTCGTGCGTGGCGTGCGCCTGCCCTACTTGAAGTTTCCGCGCAGCCCGAACCTTTAGCGAAGGAAACGATCGAAGAAAGAGGTAAGGACGGATAGCGGTGTATAGAGTACCGACTTTAGTCGGGCTTTTTACCACGGAAAAGCCCAACTAAAGTTGGTACTCTAAGCGCTTCTGTCCTACTACTAAGGCTTATGACCGAGCGTACTTTCCATCGTATTTATCTTTTCCTTGTGGTCGCTTCTGCTTGCTTTCTTCTCGACCTTAACTTTGTTGCCTACACTCAGGCTCCGCAAGCCTTGCGCGGTGTCATCCGTCTCAAAGTCAAATACAAGATTGGCGACGTGACGAAGGAACTTCCACGCAAACGTTTCTTTCTTATCAAAGGCAGTCTCGCCGATAACAAGACATTGATTGAAAAGATCAGGCAGAGCGGCGTCATGTCGCGTGAATGTTACTACCGCGACAGAGGCGCCAGCGAAGCGTTGATCAAGTGGCTCAAAGAAAATGAGTGCGATTCCATCTATTGCCGTGAAATTGAAGCAAAGTATTTGAGTGGCAGTGATGCTGTGCCAGAATTCGAAGGCGCATACAATCAGGGTTTGCGCGACCTGAAAACTCCGGAGCTGGCGCGGCGCTGGCTCACGGTCAATCTGCCTGCGGAAATCAGCGAAGGGTTCTACAAACAGAAACAGGCAGTCTTAGACGCACTGATCAAGCAGGCCGAAGAAACCACGAGGACCAGGGTCATGTCGGTGATGACAGATCGCAAGGGCACGGCCTATCTCACCGACATCGAGCCCGGCACATATACGATTACGAATATCGTCGGCAGCGAAATCGGAAAGACCAGCATCCTTTGGGCTTGCGAGAAGGAAGTTAAGGCTGTTGATTTGGCGATCGCCATGCGCCGCCCTTTTACGTTGTCGAACGAGAACGATCCAAAGGTGAAGTGCGAGATAGTTGAGCGGCCACTGCCGGTTTGTAATCAACCCGTGAAGTGAACGATCGAGATGGTGAACGTTAGATCTAAACGCAAAGGTCGCAAAGGTATTCGCGAAGGAACGCAAAGGACTCCTTTTTGCGTGCTTTGCGAATACCTTTGCGTACCTTTGCGTTTGAAGCTTTTTATTAAGAGCCGATCCACGTTCGTTCTCATGTTGATCCTGGCAATCGGAGTGGTGGCGCAGACTCGGCGGCGGCAGCCCGTCTCGAAACCCGTAACTCAGCAAGCACCCAAAGGATCGCCAACGAAGTACTCTGACTTCCAACATTCATCCGACAAACACAAGAGTCTGGCTTGCAATGCCTGTCACAAAGTTCCCACGGCATGGACCGCAAAGCGTGATTTTCCGGACGTCGCTGATTTTCCAAACCATGATGCCTGTGTTCGTTGTCACCGACAGCAGTTTTTCACGCGGCAGTCCTTCGCCGGCACGGGTCCGGCCATCTGTACGGTCTGTCACCTACGCGCCGCGCCCCGCGAAGCTGGGCGCTTCGCTTTCGGCAAACCGAATGGCGCCGGCCAGCCGACCAAACCAAAAGATGAACGGCAGTTCACCATCGAGTTTCCGCACGACAAACATCAAAACGCGATCGCGAAGGTTCGTCCCGGTCGTGGTCCAGGTAAAGCGATGGCGTTCGTTCGCGCCTCGTTCTTCAAATCGCAAAGTGACGACCAGAAGAAGCCTGACTATAACAACTGTTCGATATGCCACTTCGCAAACAACACGATCGTTGATGTACCCGCCCCACGCTCGCCCGAGGTTTTCGAACCGCCGGTTGGAGCGTTCAAAACCTTGCCCGGCCGTCATGACTCTTGCTTCAACTGCCATTGGAAGAATCAAAAACCAACCAGCGACGACTGCGCGGGTTGCCATAAGCCTGCCATTCCGTTCGTGGCAATGGGGCTGCCGGCGCGCAAGTCCGCAAGGTTCAGTCACGAGGGCGGCAAAGGTGAGCACATCATGGAATGCACTACCTGCCATATCAACATTACTCGCGCCAGCACTCTGCGCGGTTTGACTCCGGATGTTCCGATCGCTGCGTGTGTTACTTGTCACAAGGACAACAAAAAGACGACCTATCCGAAAATCACGACGATCGAAGAAGAGTTCGAGCAGTTTAAGAAGACGAGCAGTTGTACGTATTGCCACACTGCGGATGTGGGCCAGAAAAAACCACCGGCGAGTCATGAAGCGGCAGCGCAGTAAAGTTAAAAATTGGTGAAGAAGTAGAGCGATTGGGGCAAGGTAACAAGTGACCAACGGTAAGAATGGATGCGAGAGAGAGACAACAACCGCAGACTGTGGCACTCAACGAGCCCGCGTTCAGCGGGCGGCAGAATGTAGCCCCGGGCGTAAGCCCGGGGTGCTAACCGCGATTGATGTGTTGAGCCCCGTAAGGGGCGGCAGATATTTGCGAATCTTAGCCAAGCGGAAAGGTTTCTGGCGCCCTCTCAGAGGGCTCATTGGAAGTGTGTGGTCCCTTGAGAACTTCTGGTTTGTTTTTTTTCTTTGCCCTACTCCCTTTTTCCCCGGCTTACCCGCAGGGAAACGATCTCGACTACTCGAAATTCCTGCATACCAGTCAACGTCACGCAGCGGCCGCCTGCTCGAGTTGTCATCACCGGAATGATAATTCAGCGCGGCCTGGTTTCCCTGGTCACAAGGATTGCACCAGTTGTCACCTGTCAACGTGAGCGGCAGTAATCCGCCGCTGAAGGCTTTCCCGGACAAGTTCAAAGAAAGCTTCAATATGAAGTTCGATCACGCCCAGCACATGACCGGCGCGGCCCGTCCAAAGACTGGCTGCACGTCGTGTCATGCTTCCCCGCTCAGGCGAGGAGCAGGACTGTCAATCCCCTCGAATCTTGCGGCGCACGATCAGTGTTACTCCTGTCATACGCCAAACTCGCAGGCCAACGGACGCGACCTGGCATCGTGTGGGGTCTGTCACGATCAGAAACCGTATGGCAAAACTTCAACCGACGCGGCCGCCTTCCGCCTTGCGTTCAGTCACGCGCAACACAGCGGACGCCAGCGCCTCAGCTGCGCCGATTGCCACAACTACACCGCGGGCCTGCCGCAAAAACGACAAGTCAGTTCGCCTCGGCCTCTCGAACACTTCCCCACCGGAAACAACACCTGCGCCACTTGTCATAACGGCAAGCGAGCCTTCGGCGGAGATCTGGATTTTAAAGATTGCCGCAGATGTCATATTGGCCAGAGCTTCTGAATGGCGGGGCAGTGGACGCGGCAGCTTGCAAATCGTTCCCGCTCACTGCTCAATCGCCTCGAGTAACCTGCGTCCTTTGCGGCGCGTAGTTGATCCGGCGCGTCTCTCGCATGCGACCATCTGCCAAACTTCCTTCGACAATCTCATAGCCGAGCAGCGCCAGCACTCGTCCGCGTACGAACAGCGGACGAGAGTTGCCGTACCAATCGACACAGGAAGCGCGACAACCATCGTCGACTGCCTTATCAGATTCGGCGCCCAACTCTCCCAGTTCTTCGAAGTGCAGAGACTGGTTGCGCAGAAACAGGATCGCCGCCGAGCCCTGGAACAAATGTTCATAACCGGCACGCCCCGGCACGCTGATCGGTAAACCGAGCATGCCGGAGTCCCTGCCATCCGGTTTGTAAAAGAACCCCTGGCTGCGCAGTTCGCCCTGCGAAGCGCCTTTGCGAATGAACTCATCCACCAGTTCCGGCGAATCGCCGAGATGCACTGACGTGAAATGCAAGTCCTGGCCATCAGTCCCAACCACGATCGCGTCCGAACCTAGAGCCTCGATCCGATCGACGCCGTGTTTGAGCTCCAGTTCTAACGTGTCTCCGTTCGTCCAATTAATAGCGTACAGCTTGGCTTTGTTGTTTTGCGGAGCTCCCCAGCCGCTGCCGGTTCCGTAAAGCAGATAATTGCCGACAAACCGATTCTGGAAAGTGTAGCCGGCAGGTTTCGGCAAAGGATGGTAGATCCATGAAGAGGCGTTCTGGCTGCCGTCATTAAAGCTCGAAAGCGGGAGGCGCATCAGAGCGACGTCGCCGGCGGCGACTTCCGCTCCCCACATGCCATCACCAGCCGAATTGGATCGCACCAGCACGTTGAGATGTTTGTCTTCGCTCTCGAGGAACGAGAACTGATCGACCGGACTGCCCGACACACCGATCGCGCTGGGGCTGGAACCGTCGAGCGGCATGCGATAGAGCGTCGAACTCTCTTTCGATTGCTGGCCATAGCGCGACCAATCAGTCGTCCAGACGTACACCGATTCCGGCGAAACATAGAACACTCTGCCTGCCGGTCCCAATACTGCAGTCGCTTCACATTTGAAATCGTTCTGGGCCAGGTCGCACACGGTCACCGTGTGCAGCGCGAGACCGTAAGTTGGATTTAACGGACGCTCTGGGCGATAGATGTGGGTCGCCGAAACTATTCGCTGAAATTCAGCGGGAGTAGCTCCCTTGTGCCACTTGCGTACGGCAGGGAACTGCGCGAACGGGTCGGCGCTGTAAGGCGACAGATAAAGCGGCGTGTAGAAAATGAGTTTGCTGCCGATCAAGCGGCTCGCATAATTGCGTGAAGAGTAATAATCGTTGGAACGCAGATGATAAGTCGATCTATAACTCAGGCTGCCCGCACGATCGATATTGAATAAACCGACTTCGGTGCCGCCACGCTCGTAGCTGTAGCCAATCACTGCGACGGTATCGTCGGACACGAGCATCTCGTCGTACCAGGTGTAGCGCGGATTGATGTCCGGGCCGAACGCGTCAACGGCGGAGATGGGTTTCAAAGCATTATCACCGATGGCGACGGTGAACAGACGGCCGCGACGAAGCACGACCAGGTGATCGCCGTGCAACTTGATGATGCCGCCTTCGTCGACCCCGGCGTGCTGGGTGTTGGTGATCGATTCATCTTTGCCAGCGAGCCCTTCACCCGATTTGGCGTCTGAACTTGCGGCCTGATTCAAGGCCGCGTTGGGCGCCGCTGGCGGATTGCCCGTGTTGTTATTGCGCCCGCGCGCCAATTCGCGCTTCCGATCTTCGAGTAATCGACGAAAGTAATTCTTCAACTCTTCTTCAGAGCCAAAGGCGCGCATAGTTTTTTTGGCGGGTTCTTTTGATCCCGGCGCACTACTGACTGGTCTGCCCGCCCAGGCCGCGAGCAGAGAGATCGCAAAGACTGTGGCGATTGCGGCAAAGATGAAACTGGTAACGGAAAGCGCAAAGGCTCGCGCGGGCCGGGCAAAACTTTTCATGGTAACGACGTCTCCTCGGGTTTACGGTAATCGAACAACCAGTGGATGAACGCCGGGGTGGGAGCGAACTTGCAGGAGGGTTCAACTCAATTCCGATTGAGTCCATTATGCGAGGCCGTATTTCAAGATTGGCCGCAGGAAAATACCCGAATCCTGGGAGCGTGGACTTCTCGTCCGCACCGCCTGCGCCACACTTCTTTCAAGTGTTCGGAAAAGAGCCGGTTCGCGCTGCGCGCTCAGTGCGGACGGGACGTCCGCGTTCCCAGGGTAAACGCGATGGTGCTATTGACCGCGCGACGACGGGATTGGCGTCGACACTACGTTTGGCTCAGGCCCAAAACGTAATTCTCCCACTTCTGTTTGAATGCTTTCATATCAACCCTGCCCAGAATCTTCTGCAGACTCTGATAGCCCGTTGGATCTTGTTTCTGATGAGCATAAAACTCGCGGTAAAACTCTATGAGCAGACCACGCTGCTGCAGGTAGTAACAAAGGTAACGTGCCTGCCCATAGTTTGTGCCTTTGTCTTCGTCATAGAAGCCATGCGAGTCGAGTGCGGTGAGAGACCTGAACGACGGCACCTTGTCCGCCCTGATGGCGGCCTGTAATCCGGGCAGACGCCAATTCGTATATCCGTGAATGTGACCGTCGACTTCGCCGCTTTGTTCGTACAGAGAGCCCAGACCCTCGTTGAACCAGGGCGGGCACGCGGGAAAGTTGGCCTCGATGAAAGGGTGCACAATCTCGTGAACCAGCGTGCCGCCGCCGGTCGAGATGTTCATGATCAGCGCCTTGTGCGTGTTCGAATAATAGCCATAGGGCGTGCCTGGCTTCTCGCCGAACAGTGCCAATGTGTTTCTTTCGTATGAGGCGGCGTCCCGAAACAGCCAGATGTCCAGGATTTCTTTCGGATCTTTTGTAAAGTAATCCTGTTTGAGTTTGTCTACTGCCCACCTAACGGTATTTTCAGAGTGTTCCTTTACCGATTCGGGCGATTCATCGCCGATAACCACGAAGGGTGGCTGGATGATGATCGTGAAATCGCTCGACGGCAGTTTCTTCTTGAGCTGGTCGACGTGCCTGGCAAAATCAGCCCCAGTAAAATTTGCCGGGACCGTTGCGGAATGTTCGGCTCTGGTCAGGCGCGGTTGGTGAGCAGACGCAATCGAAGGCGGTAACCAGCCGTGATTCAACGCCCCCAGTGAGAGGAAGAGGTGAGCCAGCAGCGCAATCTCAAGTTTCTTGTTCATCGAAATCAACTCAGGGAGCTTTATTCATAATACGCCTTTGGAGTGTGCCGGCAGAGTGGACCGGCGACGGCGCTTTGGATTCGAGCTTCAGCGGACAGTAAGGACCGCCTTAAGCCCGAACTCCAGGCAATCCAAAACGGGTCTCCCGATGCTTCGGGATTGCCACCGCACTCCAAAAGTCTGCGTGCCACAAGAATCAAATTATTTCCTCGAAATGAATCTGATGATAATATTCGCGCTCGACATAGCTGCCCAGCCTCAGATGCTCGACGGAGGTTCTTGATAATGAATATCTTCAAGTCAGGTTCTGCGAAAGGCTGTACGCGCCGGCTGAGTTTGCGCTCAATCGGAATGGCCGCCGGATTATTTTTGGCGCTTCTGATGTCGCTGGCGCCTCGCGCAGGGCGCTGGGTTAGCCTTCAGGTAACCAGCTCGCAAGAGGCGCAGGGAAACGACGAGTCGTACGATAGCGAGTTTCGCAAAGGGCTCGATCTGTTGCGGCGGCATCGTTGGGAGGACTCGCTGAAGAGCTTCAAGCGCGCTAATGAAATGCGCAATAAGCAATCGGCTGAATGTTTCTACGGCATGGCGCAGGCATATCAGGGCCTGGAGGCATATAAGAACGTGGCGGAAAGTTGCGATAAGGCGATTGAGCTTTCAGCCGGCAATACGAAAACTCAGGCAGAGGCATATAACCTGAAGGGAATCGCGCTCCAGGCGCAAGCCGCGGTCAAAGATCAGAAAAAACTACAGGAAGCCGAGGCCGCGTTTCGTCAGGCGCTGGCTCTGGGCAGCGACCTGGCCATCGTTCATTATAATCTCGGCTACACGTTGTTACAGGAGAACCGCGACCCGGAAGGCATTATCGAGTTGAAGAAATTCACCGAGCTGGAGCCGGAAGGGGCGAAGGCTGAGTCGGCTAAGAAGGTGATCGAAAATCCGCGACGGGCCAGAGAGGCCTATGCGCCTGACTTTTCGTTCACCACAGCGGAAGGTGAATATCTTTCGCTTGAAGACTTGCACGGCAAAGTTGTGCTGTTGGATTTTTGGGGAACGTGGTGTCCTCCCTGTGTCGAGTCGGTACCGTCGCTGCGTGATTTGTACAAGAGGTACGCTAAAGAGAAGTCGTTCGTGATGGTCTCAGTAAGCGTGCACGATGAAGAGGACAAGTGGCGGGCCTTCACGAGCACACATCAGATGGCTTGGCCCCAGTGCTTCGATCGTGATAGCCGTATCCAGCGCGCGTTCGGCGTGAACCGATTTCCCACCTACGTATTGATTGATCATGAAGGCATCGTGCGCTTTCGCGTAAGCGGAATGAGCTTTGAGCGAGAAGCCAGCCTCAATGATGCAATCCACAAACAAATAAAGATCATCGCAAAGCCCGCGCCTTCCAACTGACTTTGCTCCGTTGAGGTCTGACAGCCGCGCCGGTCTTCGCAGGATTCCTGGTTCGCGCCGCTCTCTAGGATTTACCGACGACGACGACCACGAATGATCCCGGTTTCATCGTGCGCGAGGGCCGTCCACCCGGCTGAGCGGGAGGCGTCTCGGTAAACTCCGCCGCGGGCAGAAAGATCTTCCTGGTCTTCGGATCGAAGGCCATCGTCTTTGCGCTTGGTTGCGTAGTGACCGCTCCCGCGTCTTCATAAACGTCGGCTGACTTCTCGTGATAAATGCTCAAAGTTCCAGCCCCACAAGAAAAGAAAATCAGTTTGGCGTCCGGATCAAAACCGGCGTAGTCGACGCCGGCAGCGATCGGATAGCTGTCAATTACTTTTCCAGTTGCGGCGTCCATCACCACCATCTTCGGCTCGTTGCGGCAACCGATGAACAAGCGGTTAGTCTTTGCATCGTAGGCCAGACCGGTCGGTGTCTTAGCCACGCCGATTGGAAAACGCTGCTTGACCTCCAGAGATTTCGGATCGAACACGACTACCTCGGCAGTGTCCTCGCTGTTGACGTAGATAAGTCCATCTTTGCCGATAATGGCTTGTTCGCCATCGCCTTTCGCCGCCACCGTGCCCACCACGTCACCGGTGGCTGCATCGATCGCCGTGATGTCGTGCGAACCATGATTGTTGGTGAATACGCGTTTGGTTTTTGGTTCGTAATAAATACCATCGGGACCTTTGCCCACATCGATCTTCTTGATGAGGGCGAGCGAAGTCGGATCAAACATCGAGACTTTATTCTCGCGGCCGTTACTGGTGAAGCCATGCTTGAACGCCGAGGCAATCGCAGCCCCGTGCACGCCCGGCGTGTCCGGAATCGTGCCGACCACCTTTCCACTGTCAGCGTCAAGAACTTCGACCTGAGTCCCGTGCGAAACGTAGAGTCGCCGCGCTGAGCTGTCGATGGCTACGTAATCAAAGCCGCCGACGCCGCCGATCGGATAGTGGCCGACGACCTTGTAGCCGGTTCCGCTTTGCAGCAACAACGCGGCGAGAAGGAAAGTTGCTGCGATAGTTTTTGTGATTAGCATAGCTAGTCTCCTGTGCAGGTTTTATGAATTTTGAGAAAAAAACGGCGGCCTCGAGTCGAATACTCTATCGCTGTTCAGTCGGGTTGTGAAGGGCGGCAGGTCGGGCGCTGGTGGGTCTTGGTTGAGTACTCAATCAAATCCAGATGTAACGTTCATCGTATTCGATTTCATGTTTGATCAGAAAGTCGATGAACTCTTCTTTGAAGGTGAGTCGCTTGTGATGCGCTTGCTGGTTGCCTATGTAGACTAGAACCTCGGGAACGTTGGACTTGCTGACGCTGAAGGCTCCATACCCGAGTTGCCAGGCAAACGACTTTCTCCGTGGCCATTTATCGTGCACCCAACCCGAAGAATTTGATTTCAAGGACCGAAGAGCATCCGACATGGAAACAGCCGGCGGCAAGCTCATCAAGATGTGAACGTGATCTGTCGTGCCGTTGATGCCATAAGCCTTGCCTTTAAGTTCGCGAGTTAGGCCGCCGAGGTAAGCGTAGAGTTCCGACTGGAGATCGGGAACAATCAATGGTTCGCGATCTTTTGTGCTGAAAACAACATGTGTGAGCAGATTGGTAAAGGTCCTACTCATTTTATGTCGCCCCTTTGGGGCTAATGGAATCTTGTGGAACGCCGTTCCCACAGCTTGCGCTGTCGGCTACTAGTATCGTCGCCTGCTTCGCAGGCTAGTTGCGCATCGGACTTTAAGATGGGTTTCGTGATAGGCGCAACCACTTTAAGACTTGCTACACGAAATGGATTACTCAACCAGTCGGCGAAGCCGACGTTATGCCATTAGCCCACAGCGCAGCTGTGGGTTGCGAGCGTGGAAAAAGAAATGAGCCCGCGAACGCGGGCGACATGAATGTCAGAACCAGGAGGACTGCTCACTTATCAGACGCAATTCGCCACGATTGTTTGGGGAGCGTGTTTCTTTTGATTCTCTTATCTTTACTGCAAAGCTCAGCTACTCTCGATTCGGGAATGTGCGTTTCAGATGAAATCGCAGCCGTAGTCCTGAATGTTTCCGTGGACCCACTTATGAATTTGTAAATTCGCTGAGCCTCTAATTTATCCTTAAGCTTTTTAGTTGTCCAAGCTAGAGCAGCTAGAATAAGACCAGCAATAATAGCTGATACTAACGGATTATCTGTGATCGCTTTCCACATTCAGCCCCCCTCTCAATAATCATTCAGATTCTTATCGCATCGCACTTACTATCTCGACCTTGGATCCATCTTCACAACCAATGGTTGCGTATAACTCTTACCGCCGACGGTTAACCTCACCGTATATGTGCCCGGCAGCACCGCGGCAACACCGCCGCGTCCGAAACCACCGCCGCCACCACCAGCCGGACGCGGAGGCGGAGTAGGACGCAGATCCCAAATCCATCGATGCATGCCGGCTGCGGTCGAGAGTGTCTCAGGCCTTCGTACCCAGAAAGCCGGAATGCTCAGCGTGTCTGGGTTAACAGGAGTCACTTTGTCATCACTAGCGTACCGACGAATTACTTCGCCGGCGGGATCGACAATCTCTAGCGTCGCCGCTCCTGATACATTCGACTTCAAATAATAATCAATCAGCGCGCCGAAAGGAGGATTCTCGGCGAGCGGTTCATCACGCGGCATGGGCGTCCCGTTGTCGCTGCCGGGAGTGATTTCAATCGCGTCGGCCGGGTGAAACAGATACGCGTTTGCATGCGCGACGTCGTTGTCGATCTGACGCAACGCTGTAATGTCGTCCAATACCCAGAACCCACGGCCGTGTGTCGCGACTATCAAATCATCTCCGTGCACCGCCAGGTCACGCATCGACGCCGGCGGCAGGTTCAGTTGCAGAGGCAGCCAATGATCACCATCGTCAAAGGAGACAAACACCGAGCGTTCCGTGCCGGCAAAGAGCATTCCGCGGCGCTCGGCATCTTCCTTCACCGTCTGAACGTATACGCCCGCGGGCAGTCCCTTCGTGATTTCAGACCAGGTCTTGCCCGCATCGCGCGTGCGATAAATATGCGGGCTGTAGTCCTCGAGTTGATGGCGCTCGACCGCGGCGTAAGCCTCCTTAATATCAAAGTGCGAGGCGTCGATCATTACGACCTTGCTCCACGATGTCAGAGCTGGCGGCGTCACGTCTTGCCAGGTCTTGCCGTCGTCATTCGTTAGTTGGATCAGTCCATCATCCGTGCCAATCCAGATCATAGTCGCGCGCAGAGGCGACGGCGCGATCGTGTAAACCACGCCACGACGTTTCTCTGTCGGCGCGTCAGCGGCAGCAGCTTCGTTGAGGTTCGTTGGTCTGCCCGGATCTTCGCGAGTTAAATCCTGGCTGATCTGCGTCCAGCTTTCGCCGCCGTTGGTGGTCTTGTAAAGGAACTGATTGGCATAGTAAAGAACATGGGGATCGGCCCGGGAAAAGACGAGCGGCTGTGTCCAGTCATGGCGATAAACCATCTGACCGCCACCGCGCTCCGGCGAAACACTCCTGGTTTCACCAGTCAGCACGTTGCAGCGCGAAACCGTGCCGCCAAAAAGAATCTCCGGATGGAGAGGATCAGGTGCGGTATAACCCGACTCACCGCCGGAACACAGGCCCTCCCAATCGCGATTTGAAATCTCAGAATGCCGGCTGCGTGAGGGCGTGCCGACCGCGCCGCTATCCTGTTGCGCGCCGGTAACCCAGTAAGGAAAACGATAGTCGGCGGCGACATGATAGACCTGGGCGGTAGGTTGGTTGTACCAGGAACTCCACGTGACGGCGCCATCCACCGAAACGATTCCACCCTGATCGCTGCCGAGGACCATGCGCTTCGGATCATCCGGATTAATCCAGAGTTGATGATAATCGTCGCCGCCCGGCGCGCCCTTGATCGCGGTCCAGGTCCCACCCAGGTCCGTCGATCGATAGACAGAGGTGTTGGAAACGTAAACCACGTCGGCATTTTTCGGATCGACTGCAACCTTTTCAAAGTACCAACCGCGGTCCCAAACACGCTTGTCGCTCGAAGTCTGGATCCATTTAGCGCCGGCATCATTGGAAACAAAGAGGCCGCCCTCTTTGGCATCGACGATGGCGTACACGCGATTATGATTCGTCGGCGCCACGGCGATTCCGATATGACCGCGACCCTCGAGCGGGATGCCTTCGGAAATTTCTTTCCAGCTCGTGCCGCCGTCCAATGACTTGAATATTCCTGCGCCCGGTCCATTCGCCGGCGCGTAGATAAACCACGGTGGCCGGCGCACGTTCCACAGCGTCGCGTAAACGACTTGTGAGTTAGTTGGATCGAAAGCGAGATCGATCGCTCCGACATCGTCATTCTTAAAGAGCACTTTCTGCCAGGTTGCGCCGCCATCGCGTGAGCGAAAGACCCCACGATCGGGATTCGGCCCGTAAGCGTGACCCAGCGCCGCCACGAAGACGACGTTCGGATTTTTCGGATCGACGATGATGCGACCAATCTGTCTCGTGTTCTCGAGTCCGGAATGCTTCCAGGTTTTGCCGGCGTCCGTTGATTTGTAGACACCATCGCCGAACTGGATCGAGTCGCGCATATCAGGTTCGCCAGTGCCAACATAGACTGTGCTGGGATTTGAAGGGGCCACGCCGATCGCGCCAATCGAAGCGGAAGATGCTGCTGCGTCGAACACCGGTGTCCAGCTCCGTCCAGCGTTCGTCGACTTCCATAGCCCCCCACCCACCGAACCAAAATAAAAAGTATCCGGCTGTCCCACGACCCCGCTGACGGCATTGACACGTCCGCCGCGAAATGGGCCAATCATTCTCCAGCGCAAGCCGGAATAGAGACTCTGGTCATACTGTTGTGCAACAGCAATTGGAACCAGGAGCAACAGACCAACGATTGCAGTGATGGACGCGCTTGTTAATACGCGCACAGTGATTCGTCGAAATTCACGCATGGATAGGCTCTCCATAGAATTCGCTTTATTTAATATCTTGTTCACTGGATTGTAACACCCGTGGCTCGTTCAACGACTCGAAAGATCCAAGGACAGCCAATCGGAGAAGCCGACGATATCAGTAGCCCACAGCGCAAGCTGCGGGTAAGGAAGCAAGAATAATCACCGGCCCGGCGGGAGCGACAGACGAAGACGGTAGATAGTGCAATGCCGAGCTTTGACTTGTTAAGAGTCGTCGTTATAAGCTGCGCCCGTCAAGCTAGCCACAGCAAATTCCTCGTACACCCGCGTTGGAATCTGGCCTCGTTAATTCGCCCAGCACTTTTCTGGTTTCAGTTCGCCCCTTCGGGAGCCTGGATATGGTCTTCCGTGTTGGAGAAGGAACGTCACGATGAATCTAATTCCGCAAACATTGCCCCGGGCCCGCCAGCGCGAACTTGTCACGCGTGAGGTCGCAGGCGAGTTGCTTGTGTATGACCGAAGCAGCGACAAAGCTCATTGTCTGAACCGGGCGGCTTCGCTGGTCTGGTTGCATTGTGATGGCCGTACGACCGTGGCTGAGATGACTCAACTGCTGGCCAGAGAGTTGAAGACTCCAGTCGCCGCCGAAGTTGTCTGGTTTGCTCTCGACGAGCTAAAGAAATCCAGTCTGTTGGAGCAGCCATGGGCGCGGCCACTCCAGGTGAATCAGATGTCGCGTCGGACTCTGGTGAAGCGCCTCGGGATTGCGGCGGCGGTTACCGTGCCTCTGATCACTTCGATCGTCGTCCCTACGGCGGCCGCGGCGGCGAGTTGTCTGCCGGTCAGCGCCGCTTGCACCGCCGACTCGCAATGCTGCAGTAACAACTGCGCAGACAACGGCAGAGGTACGTTTAACTGTAGTTGACGCTCTGATGAAGGTGTCAGAAGCCCGCGCGTAAGCAAGGGCAACGCTCGCGTCATGCAGCGACAACCAGTCGGCAGAGCCGACGATATATCAGTAGCCCACAGCGCCAAGCTGTGGGTGAGCAAATAAGAATGATCACGGAGCCCCGGAGGGGCGACATAAGATACTGCTCTACCGAAGAACGATTGCGGCCAGTATTTATGTCGCCCGCATTCACGGGCTTCCAAAAATAAAGACGTCGATGGGCTCAAAGACAGCCTGACCATCGCTGTGCGCTGCGTGGGCCCGCAACGCCTGCATCCCAGCGTCAAAGTCCGCTTGACTCAACCTGGCCAGGACTGAATCCGCTCCCGCTGCCAGTTTCTCCGCATAAGCCGAATAACTCGGCGAAATCTCCTGGGTAATCAGTTCGAAGGTTACCAAGCGGAAGGCAGCCGCCTCAAAGACCTCACGCACGAATGTGGTTGTGGGAAGGACCTCTTCAAGAATCGGCTGGCTGTTCGGGAAAAAATCAACATAAGGATAAGACGAGATGCGTTCGCGAATGCCGGTGCGCACCAGGAGTGTTCCGTCATCACGTAGCACTCGGCGGCACTCTTGCGCCGCCAGCGCCGGATTATCGAGGTGATGAAAAATCATCGAAATGAAAATCAGATCAACCGATTTGTCCGGGAGAGGAATTGATTCGGCCCGGCCAGCCTCATATCGAATCCTACCGTCCGGCTGTTTACTTCGCGCCTGCTCCAGCATTTTTTTCGAAGGGTCAATCCCAATAACGTCCGCATCAAACCGCGCCCGCAGAGCTTCCGTAAACCGTCCCGTCCCGCAACCCAAATCCAAAATCGTTTTGATGGTACGATCGCTGACTTGTGACACGACCACATCCATCCAAAGGTCGAGAAACTCCGGCCCATGATCGCGGCCAAGGTCGTAGGTAGAGGCTATGTCAGTTGCGTCGTAGTCCATATTTCGAAGCGGCAGCAAGAGACCCGCTTATTCAATGATCGTCCTCGCTAAGGTCGCTCTGGCCCTTAACGACTGCTTTCCTTGGCGTCTCGAAGTCATTCAAGTACGTTTGTATCACTTAATTTATGCAACCGATCTAAACGATATCTATTGGCGGGAATTGCGAGCCAATACGCATCTCCGGATTCGGAAAGGAATTTGCGAACGTCGAAGGTGACAACCATATGACTGTCTGGCTTTTCTAACGGCATCGATTAAAAAGACATATCCGGGATACAACTGAGATGACATGCCTTTGATGTTCCATCCCTGAAGGCTCTTTTTTACAAACTCCGATACTGCTTGCCTTGCTTCTGTCCGATCCGCCTCGCGTGCTCCTATGACGCTGGCCTTGGAAGTCATGCTAGACCACGCACACAGAGTTAATATTGATGCGCAGAAGATCGCTACATAAAGATAGCGGTGTTTGGATAAATTCATTTTCGGGCTTTCAATAGCAGGACAAGAAGGACGGTAATTGCCAGCACCCCGCCAAGCTGTATCATCAGGCGGTCTTTATCGATAACCATCGAGAACCAATTAAGACGCTGGAGATCGTAATCTTTGGGAGGCAGGCCGAAGATACGCGCAAGCTCTGTTTGATCTTCCGCTACATGGCGGGCGAATAGTAAATGATAACCAGCCGGGCGTATCGTTTTGTGAACATAAAGGTAGTCTTTGGGCGGATCGTAGATGAACAGCCAGGGCGGGAACAAAATCATGCCAGCTATAATAATCGCAGCCCCGGCAAGCACGATTCTTTGAGGAAGATTCACAGGCGGCTTATATCACAATCTCGGTAAGGATTGGAGAGCCTTGTCGCTAGCCCACGTCGTGTTCTCTGCCTCCCTGATTACAGATTCTGGGAGTGTCTACGCCTTGGCAAGCCGGCTGTGCTCAGATTCTTCTAGCATCAGCGCAATCTCTTCACGTCCCTTCTCGCGAGATGCTTCCTTAGCCGTTAAACCAGCGCCATCTGTTTCGCTCAAGTCTAGCTCGGGTGCTTCCAACAGGGCTTGGATACTATTTGCAAACCCTTCCCAGAGCGCAGCATGAAGTGCAGTTCCATCTAGAGGGCCGCCCTTAGCATTGACATCGGCTCCAGCTTCAATAAGAAGTCTTATGATGTCGCTATGACCTGACCAAGCTGCAAGCATCAATGCGGTTTCGCCTGTGTGCATATCCTCCGGATCATGTGATGCAGCATTAGTGTCTGCGTGAGCAGCAAGCAAGGCTTTCACTATTGATGTATGACCAAAGGCTGCCGCATACATTAATGCTGTGCGGCCATTGGAATTCTTTATATTTGGATCAGCACCGTTTGCAAGAAGCCTGTTAACCAGTTGCGTATGGCCGTAGGCTGCTGCAAGCTGGAGTGCCGTCCAGCCATACTCATCGTTTTCGTTTACGTTCACCCCTGCGGTAATCAGCGCATTTACGTTATCAGCGTCCCCTTTGATTACTGCGTCCATCAACAGGGTCTTCCCAACGTCGATGACCCCGATTGTACGATGAAGGATTGGCATAATTTACCTCCTAACAGGTAGTTACAAATATTGCTTCTGACAGTCGTCTATTATAGCCTCAACGGCGTCTATTGCTCGCGCAGCTTCCGTGTGCGGCTCTAGTTTCCGCCGGTGCTTCATCAATCGGGTTCTCCATATAAAAGGCATCCCTGAGAGATGGAATGATGCTCGTTGTACGTTCATGGCTGATAGTATTACGCCTCTCCATGAGACCCTTAATCAATGGATTTTGTTCACGGAGTTCAATCCATGTTGCAAATCCGCGCTTTCTACCAAACTCCTTTCTTAGATGTTCCAAAGCAGCTGCTCCAAAGAGGATTGCTGCCTCAACGTAACATTCATAAGCCTCAATATCTCGCTCTGAACGATCCGCTTGAGCGAGGAAAAAGTGTGCCTTGCTCAGGGTTCTTCGGGCTGTGCCCTGCGGGGCCGATTCACCCGTATCTTCATGCCTAGACTTCGCCATAGGAGTCCCCGATAGAATAGGGTGCGACGTCGGCGAACAGCCTTCTATTCATTGCCAGACGATCCTTCAATTGCCAAACGCTTCTCCAGTAACTCACTCCGATGTTCAAAGGCCCACTCAAGCCCAGGCGCAACCACTCGTTGGGGAAAACGGCAGTAAATTAGTTTCAGGTCAACAATCGGAGAACATGCCGGTCTGGCTCATGGGCTTTGCACAAAAAGGTGTCTTCGGCCGAGTCGAATTGCAGTTGTTCGGCTAGTTCTTCGGCGCGTTGGTGGTGTTGGTCGGACTCGACAGACAAAGCGATGGCATAAGCCGTATCCAGAAAGAACTCATTGCTCATCCAATTTCGCCCCGCCGTAAAGATAATCATCAAGCCGAGAAGACCAATCCGCAGGACCTTGCGGGCGCAACGAGCGGGCCACTTGAAGAAACGATTTGGGCCTGGCCGGGTGTCCGTTATCTGCTTTCGTTCCGAGGCCCGCCAAGTCCTCGACGAACTTCAAGACCTCCGCCTGCTGATCCTCTGGCAGCACACGCAGCTTTTCGATTACCTTCTTTTCAATATTGGCAGCCACTAGTCGATCTCCATGCCTGTTATCATACCGTTGCCGGATTGAGTTGTCAGTATCCGCTCGCGCAGCTACTTCTCATCTGGTTTCTTTTCGTCCTTGCTTTCCTTCTTCGGCACATCAGGCGCGGTGAAATCCGGCAGCGGGTCGCCCCAGATGTAATGATTGAACCATGACAGATTATGCTGCATCACGGCGCGCATCGATTTTGGTTTGGTGATGCCGTGGCCGAAGCCTTTGTAGACGACCATCTCGACTTTCACCCCGCGATCTTCCAGGCCCTGGCGCAGTTCGTATGCGTTGGCTATCGGCACGCGGCGATCGAGTTCGCCGTGTTGGATCAGTGTGGGCGTCTTGGCAGACTTAATGTAAGACATCGGCGAAGTCTTCTGGTAAATCTCCGGATCGACAGCGGGGTCGTTGCCGAGATAATTGATCGTGAAGGGCGTGATATCGGTGTTGTAGTAATAGGTGGCCCAGTTTGAAATTCCCGCGCCGACTGAAATTGCCGCGAAGCGATCGCTCGACGTGGTCAGGAACGCCGAGATGTATCCGCCCTGGCTCCAGCCCATGCAGGCGACCTTGCTCTTATCAACCCAACCTTTACTGATTAAGTAATCGATTCCCGACAAAACATCCCAGGCGTCGCCTACTCCAAGATTGCGCACGTTAAGTTTGCGAAAGACTTCGCCATACCCGGCGCTGCCGCGATAGTTCACCTTCAGAATCAAGGCGCCGCGCGCGGCCCAAATGTCCGCAGGGTAATAACGAGAGTCGGGTGTCAGCAGCAAAGGCCGATCGACTCCGGTTGGTCCTCCATGGATGATGCAAAGCAAAGGATACTTTTTGGTCGCGTCAAAGTTTGCCGGCTTGATCAAAACGCCTTCGATCGTCGTGCCGTCCTGACTCTTCCATGAAATTACTTCGCGAGTGCCGAGGGTGAAAGCCCTGGCTTGTTCAGTCATGTCGGTGAGCCTGCGCGGCGCGAAGGTCTTCACAGCTGAAACAAAAACTTCGTTCATGGAGCTGAGCGAGCCGCCTACAAAAGCCATTCGGTCTCCAGCGCGGGTGAAAGAAAACGATCCGGCCATCAAATTGTCGGGCGCGGTGACGCGGCTGGTCTTGCCGGTTGCCGGGTCAAGGCGAAAAAGGTGAGAAGCCGTTTTCTGCTGGCCGGCGAAATATATGCCATCAGTTTTCCATTCAATCAGGCCGGGATTTTCGTCGAAGCTATCGCTGATCGACTTCGGGGTCCCGCCTTCGACGGGGACGATAGCCAGTCTCGAGTTGCTGGCAAAATAAACTTTGTTTCCCATCGCCGAAGAAAAAGCGATCTGCTTTCCATCGGGCGAGAAGCGCGGCCCATTGTCCGGTCCGGGCAAGTCGACAATCTTCTTCACTGAATCGTCGGCGAGTTTGAGCAGGTAGATGTCTGAGGTTACTCCCTGAATCAAGTCGGGATTCAGAGTGGCGCTGAATACGATGCTCGAACCATCCGGTGACCACGAGAACGAATCGACGCTGAAATCCCGTTTCTTTGTGCGTTGCTTTCCCACGGCTGGCGCGTTCATCGCCTCAGCTACATTCAAGGTCCAGAGATGCACGTAGCTGTAGCCTTCGCGCACCACGTCGTAATCGCCCAGATAGTCCTTGCGATCCTTCAAAGGTTGCGGCTGCGGTTCGGTCGCGGCGTAAGCGATGGTCTGGCCGTCTTCGGACCACGCGAAATTGGTGATCGCCGTTTCAGATTTAGTTAGCGGTTGCGCCTCGCCGCCCGCGGGATTGATCACAAAGATTTGGTTCTTGTCATCCTGACGATTACTGAGAAAGGCGATCCAATGTCCGTCAGGCGACCAACGCGGATTCGTCGAGGACCGATCGCCGCGGGTTAACTGGAAGGACTGGCCTGATTCGGCTTGCGCCAACCAAATCTGATTGATGAAAGCGTCCTGCTTGAAATCACCATAGCCGACTGTATAGGCGACCCATTTTCCATCGGGCGAGATCTGCGTGCCGCCCACGGACTTGATGGTTAGCAGATCGTCGATGGTTGGGACGCGGCGTTGGGCTTCAACTAGAATGGCAGAGGTTATGGTTATGAGAAGCAATGACAGAGTTGCCGTTCTTCTATTCATGTTCTAGCCCTCTTCAAATCGAGAGTCGGGTTGAACCGCAAAGCGGTTCCATAACAGAGCCCAGGGTTACCGCGTTTCGCGGCTACCCTGGGTTAGCGGATCCAACGATACCAACCCCGACGGGGTTGCGCCTGTTTTTCTTAACTCAGGATTGCCGGCAGACTCTCCAACATTCTCGCTTGATCGATTCGCTCAAGACGCAACAACCGTTGGGCTGGGTTTCGTAACCGCTTCGCGGTATAACCACTCAAGTTCAGACTTGTTTACGGCCTACCACAGACTGTGACACTCATTTAGGCCGGCGCTTCTTTGCGTAGATCGCTTTCACTGTTGATACAACACCGGCGGGTTTCTGCGGCGAAGGTTCGCCCAGCTTGCGCGCATCCGCCAGGGCTTTTGCGCGCGCGCGCCGGATATAAGCACGAATCTCCGCGCGCTTGATATCCTCAGGCGTCTTGATCGTGATGTGCCGAATGTGATTGCCGGCGCCTTGCAGTATTCGTTTGGGATCGTCGAGCGTGGCGCCATCATTGAAACCCAGGTTGACGTGCTTTGAATAAACCGCGATGTGAAAGACCCCGTCGCGCAAACGATCGCTGGTGCCATAGCCGATTGCGACAGCGCTGTATGCGTCGTAAATATTTTCGTAACACGGAGCCATCTCCTCCAATACCAGCGAGCGAAGTTGCAAAGCAAGATCGCGGACCTCGCGATCGTAGGGCCGCAGGAACGTTAAGAGAGCGCGTGGCGTTGAATGCTTCACACTATTACTACCCGTCTAATCATTTCGCTCCCAGTTGCTGAAACAGAAAAGCGTAGATGTCTGCAGCTTGTTCGTTGCGTTGACGCTTGGTCGAGCCGAAGCCATGCCCGGCGTCATAATCAATTCGCAGCAGCACGGGTTTGTTGCTGGTGGTGGCCGCTTGCAGGCGCGCCGCCATCTTCGCCGACATCCAGGGCTCGACGCGGGGATCGTTAATGCCCGTGGTCAATAAGACGGCCGGATATTTCACCCCGTCTTTCACTTTGTGGTAAGCGTCCATTGCCAGCAGGGCCTTGAAGCCCTCGTCTGTTTTTACTGATCCGAACTCCGGAATATTTGGTACGCCGTTGGATGTGATCTCAAATCGTAAGGCGTTGTTATCGCCGACTTGATCGATCGCCGCGCCAAACAAATCCGGCCGATCGACAATCGAGTTTCCGATCAGAATGCCGCCGGCGCTGCCACCCTGGCCGGCAAGGTGCGGGGCGCTGGTGTATTTTTCCGCAATCAGATACTCGGCGCAGGCGATGAAATCCTTCCAGGTATTCGGTTTGGTTTTTTCCTTCCCGGCCAGGTGCCAGTCTTCGCCGTACTCACCGCCGCCGCGCACGCCGGCGAGCGCTATCACGCCGCCGCGCTCGAGCCACGGCAAAAAATTCGAACCAAAGAACGGTTCGGTATTGACTATGCCATACGCTCCATAGCCGTTGAGTAGCGTGGGATTCGTCCCGTCGCGCTTAAAACCCCGTTTGTAAAGAATCACGAGCGGCACCATCGTGCCGTCGTAGCTTTTTACTTTTACCGATGTGGTTTCGATGCTCGACATATCGATGGGTATAGGCGGCACGAGCGTCGAATCCGTGGCGCTTTGCGTTTTAGGATTGTAAGCGAAATAAGCCGCCGACTTTGTCCATGAGGTCAAACCAAACAAGAGGCCTTCAGTTTCCGGATCGGTCCAGCCGATAAAGGCCGTGCCGTCATATGGCAACTTGATCGCCTGGGGAGCGCCGCCCTTGTAGTCTACTCGCCAGAGCTTGCCAACTCCGCCGTCGAGGGTCTGCACATAGAGGGCATCCCTGGCCGTGCCCATGAAGGTGACGACAGCTTCACTCGCCGGAAAAACCGTATCAGCTTTGGTCAGGTCCGGATGAGCCAGGTTGATGTGAACCACTTTAAAACGCGGCGTACTTCTGTAAGTGTTTAGATACAAGTCATCGCCGTGGATATCCAGGCCCGCAATGTCGTCGTCAAGCGAAGCAATTCGGCGCCAGGGAATCGGGGTTTGGCCCATCTTGTCGAGGGTCGTCACGTAGTATTCAGAATTAGGCGACACGCCGGAATTGACTATGGCGAAGACATACTTCGAGTTGATCGGAACAAAGGCAAACGGAAGGGGCGTGGGTTCCAACTTGATGTTCGGATCGACTTCGTAGCCGAAGACTACTCTGTCCGTATCCGGATTCGCACCGAGGATGTGCAGATAGACCCGGCTTTTCTGGTAGAGATCGGTCGGCGGCGCGCCCTCGGCAAGCTTCTGCAGCCGGTTATAAAGAAACGATCGGCCATCAGGCATCCATGAGCCCGCGCCAAAGCGCGCGCGATCGATGCGCTCGCCCAGGTCGCGGCCGGTGCCGGTTTCGACCACACGCATCTCGCCATTCTCTGAGCCGCCCAGTGACACTGTGTAACAGACATACTTGCCGTCAACCGACAGACTGTAAGAATCGATCGAGTAGCGCTTGCCTGGAGAAGAGAGCTTGTCGGGATCGATCAGTAGACGCTCCGCGCCTTTGAAGCCATCGCGCACGTAGAGCCGGCGATCGTTTTCGCCCGGCGCCAGCCGATAATAAAAATAAAGATTAGCGGCGCGCTGAACTCCGGAGACGCGCACCCCAGTCTCACTCAACTCTTCGAAGCGTTTTAGTAATTGCGCCCTCATCGGCAGACGATCGAGATAAGCGTGCGCGTAATCGGCCTGTGCTTTCATCCAGGCTGCGGTCTCGGCACTCTTCGCATCCTCCATCCACCGATAAGGGTCGACGATCTTCTGCCCGAAGTAGGTGTCCGTCACTTCGTGCACAGCGGCTTTGGGTGGCCCGTCCTGGGCTGAGACGACGGAAGAAAGAAAGAGCAGACCGATAGTGATAGTGAGTAGTCTGAAGTGTTTCATGGAAGTTTCTCCTATTTGGGCATTGTGGTTTGACGCGCCGACTGCCAAATGGCTCCGGGGATGCCTCGCTTTTTACGACAAACTGATCTTCAAGTCAACCACATCCGGATTCGTTTGACGAGTTATTCAGCCGGCGCCTCAGAGTAGTGTCGTAATTTGAGGATGAGGTCAGTACCGGGAGCGGTAGCGACCGGGTACCCATCATCCAATCTCGATTCTCGCTATGAGGCTGCGACCCGGTCGCTACCGCTCCCGGTACTGACTCCATGACTGTCGTTCCTCAAATTAAGACAGTGCCGGCTTCAGCAGTTTATTCACTATCTTTTGAACATGAATTCTGGTCGTGTCGAGGAAGGGAACGCCGTTGTGTTCCTTATCGCGCAGGATCAACGGCAATTCCGTGCCGCCGAGAATCAAACCTTCGATGTCTTCGCGTTCTTTCAGTCGATCCACGATGGCCAATAGGCCGTCGCGAGTTTCCGAGGCGAAAATGTTATTGAGCAGTTCTCCCAGATATTTTTCGTGGATGTAAGATTGCTCTGCGTCGTTGGGCACAATTATCTGAATGCCTGCGCGCCCGAAAACCTCAGGATAGAATTGTGCCTGCATGGTAAAACTGGTGCCGAACAATCCGACCTTCTTGATTCCGCGCGCCCGCGCTTCGTCCCGCGTTGCTTCGACGATGCTGAGCAGCGGGATCGGAGAGCGCTTTTGCAGTTCGTCAAAGACGATGTGCGGAGTGTTAGAGGCCAGCGCGCCAAAATCCGCGCCCGCCCGCGCCAGCCGCTCCAACTCATCCGCCAGGTAGTCAGTGACCGCAGCCAGATTATCCGCCTTCATCCAGGCGAGCAGCCTGCTGATATCGACGCTGTTAATTATGATCGACGGATAACTGCCGTCCGTTCGACGCTGGCGATACGCCTCGATAATCAACCGATAATATTCAATCGTTGACTCGGGCCCGACGCCGCCGATGATGCCTACAGTCTCCATTGGTCATGTCAGAACCGCCTGCGGTAGCGGGCGGTTGATATCTCGCATCTTGCTGTGCAAAGTTTAACCCGCCCGCTACCGCAGGCGGTTCGGACTTTCCTTTAATTCCGTCCGCACCAGCTCCAGAAAAATCCGCTGGACCAGTTAACGCGATTGGCCCGAAAGTCAGTGTCACCCTTAATCGTCATTCCGTCGGACTCGAGATAGATCCACGGCCCGTCCAAATGACCGCCATCGCGGCTTCCATCTTCCGTTATGACCAGGAGTTCGCCGCGGGCATTGTGGGTTACCGTGCGAATCCGAGCGCGGCTGCCGCCGAAACACCACTTGCCCTCGACGCGCATCAGGGTCCACGAGCCGTCGCGGACTTTTTGATTGTGCCAAGGGCCGCCCAGAAAATTATTCCAGCTTAATTCCAGCCAGCCGCTTCCGCTTTCGCCGCTTGAATTGGTCCAGGTGTTTTGTAGGCGCTTGCCGATCATGGTGCCGTTAATTGTGCCGGCGCGCCCGTCGGCATAGTGAATCACCCCGGACACGTTTGAACCGTTCTGCGTAAAGACAACTTCGGAAGCACCAAAGTCATTGCCGCTGGTCCACCACTTGCCGTCGATTGATGCTGGTGTCCCGCTGGATCCCGCTTTCGAGTTTGTTTTTAAAGTGGTCTTGGCCGGCGGAGTCTTGGGCGGACTCTTGGTGGTAGTTGTTGGTCGAGTATCTGAAGTCTTGCCGCCGGCGGGTTGCGCGGATACGTGCGCAGCGACGGCGGCGATGATCAGTGCAGCGGCCGCAATCAATCGAAAGGCTTTCTTCCCGACTTGTGCCATGGCGCGGGATTGTATCACCGAGGGGGCGTCAAGGTTATCGGTTAGGCCAACAATGTACGGAGTTACAGTCGGAACACACGGTCACTCCGAGGCGGCAAAGCCGCAAAAGCCCTACTGCGCCACGTCATATTCTGGCTTCGCCATTCCCATCAGCCACTTATCGAACCAACCGACGATATGCTCGAGGCGCTCGATGCGATGCCATGGTTGGCCTGAGCGCGATAGTTCATGCGACTCGTTCGGAAACCGCACCATCACCGTCGGGATTCTTCGATACTTCAGCGCGCGAAACATCTCTTCGCCGCCGGCGCCGGGAGGCGTGCGCCAATCCGCTTCACCCAGGATCAACATCAAAGGCGTCGTTACTCTATTGATGTAAGTGATCGGCGAACGCGCTTTGTAGTCTTCCGGATCTTCGAACGGCGGTTTCCTGAACCAGCTCTCCTGAAACAGGGTAAAGTCAGCCGAGTACCACCAGTCGGCCCAGTTCGCGATGTCGCGTTGCGAGACCGCCGCGGCAAAACGCGTCGTCTGCCCGATGGTCCAGTTGGTCAAGAGACCGCCGCCGCTGCCACCCGTCACACCTAACTTCTTTTCATCGATGTAACCGCGCTTAAGAACTTCATCCACGCCGGCCATCAGGTCTTTATAGTCGTCGCCCGGATAATGATATTGAATGATGTTGCCAAACTCCTGGCCATAGCTCGTGCTGCCGCGCGGGTTTGGATAGAGCACGACATAACCCTTCGCCGCCATCCACTGAAACTCATGATCAAAGACGAACCCGTAAGCCCCATGCGGCCCGCCGTGGATGTTGAGGATGAGCGGATATTTCTTATTCGCGTCAAAGTCGGGTGGCTTCTGGATCCACGCCTGGATTTTTTTGCCGTCGAAACTCGTGTACCAGATCTCTTCCGGCTCGGTCAGATTCAGTTTGGAAAATAATTCATCATTGAGATGAGTGAGTTGTTTCGGCTGGCCGCCCGGACCTTCCAGCCAGAAGATGTCGCCGATGCGCGTGGGGGTGGAAATTACCAAAGCGAATTTCGTCGCGTCGGGGGTGGCGCGAAAACTAACGACCGCCTGATTGCCGCTCGTTAAGTCGGTTTCCTTGCCGCTGGTCGCGTCAAAGACGCCAAGATTCGCTTTGCCCTGCTTTGCATAGACCGCGACGATGCTACGCCCGTCAGCCCGCCAGATTGGTGGTGCATTACCACCGCCGCGCGGCGCGCCGTTGTCGCCCCCAACCCCTGAACCGAGGTCGAAGTCAAAATCACGCGTCAGATTTCGCGGTTGCGCGTTGGGGGCGAGATCCATCACCCAGAGATCGGGTTCGGTATAAGACTGCACCGGCTTGCTCAGCGAAGCATAGAACGCGATTTGTTTCCCGTCAGGGCTGACTGAAAAAGCGCCGGTGTCCATTTCGAATGAAGTTAGTTTCGAGGGCTGGCCGCCGCCAACCGGAATCGAATAGATCGTCGTGGACGGCAGTTCATAGTAAGGCTCGTCAATCTGATCGGACGCGTAGTAAATCTGCGAGCTGTCTTTCGCCCAGGTGACCCCGTCTTCCGAGAAGCGTCCGCTCGTGAGTTGTTTAGGGCTGACTTTTTCGTCACTGGTTTTTGGCGCGGCCACCACCCAGATGTGGTTGGGGTGTTTTTGATCAGTGTAGCCAGCCCCGTTGAAGCGATAGACGGCGTGCGTGATCACGCGCACGTCACTCTCGCGCGGCTCTTCAGGCTTCTTGGAGTCAGCAGGAGTTGGACTCGGTGAAGGTTGATTTCGCGGCTCCGCCTTCGCCAGGTCTTCGGGGTTGGCGCTGTTGCCGAATACGATCATCTTGCCGTCCGGCGACCACTGCGGGCCACCCGCGCCGCGCGTCATGGTCGTAAACTGAAACGAATCTCCTCCGGCCATGGGCAGCATAAAGAGCTGCGGCAGGTCGGGCCGGCCGTCTTTCTCAGTAACGCGCACAAAGGCGAGGAACTTTCCATCGGGTGACCAGCGCGGCGTCGAGTCCCTGGGGCCGCTGGTCAATTGATGCGTCTCGCCGGTTGCGGGAGAAACGCTCCAGATGGCCGTGTTGTATCCATCTTTCTTTTCGTTCACGGTCACGCGCACAAAGGCGACGCGCGAACCATCGGGCGAAATCTGCGTATCACCCGCCCAGACAAAATTGAATAAGTCCTTCTCAGTAATGTTTCGCTTCTGGGCGAAAGCCGGAACGGCGAGCAGAGCGATGGAGATCAAGACGAATAAGAGACGAGATCGCATAGAGTTTCCCTTTCGGATACGAATTTCGAACGCGGCAGCATTCTACCGGGAACTGGCGAAACGGGGAACAGCTGGAACGAGTCGTTCGACCGGCCCGCGTTCACCAATTGAACGGGCCGACGATCTTGCCGGAGACATTCATGCTTTTGGGCATGTAATGAATGACGAAAGACTTTCTGGTCAGTTGCGGGTTCTCGATCTCGCTGCCGCCGTGCAGGGTCATGCCATGCCAGAGAAACACGTCACCCTTCTTTGCCAGAAACAGTTGACGCTCGTATTGACCGGTCGGTCTCTCGACGTGTTCATGATATTCCCGGCTAATCTCAGCCCGGCAGTCCTCAAATTGGTTTGCGGATAGTTGTCGAACTTGTTGAAGAGCGGCTGGCGATGTGACTTGGGATAAAACATCAGCGGGCCGCATCCCGGCGAAATGTCTTCACAGGCGATCCATGCTCCCACGATAAAGTTGGGAGGAAATACGTGAAAGACGGCGGTGTCCTGATGCGCCTCCTGCGCGCTGCCGTACTCAAAGTTAATACTGCCCTGAGGAAAGGCGGGGCGATCAAGAATCAATGAACACAAACGCTTTAGCTCCTGATGACGAAAAATTGCTCTCGCGCCGTCAGAGAAATTATGGAACGAGGACGTCCGCCAATTGGAATGACTGCGCGCATAAAAGCGTTCCGCGGCCGACGCTTGCAGCAAGTCCCGGTGGGACGTTTTAGCGACTGGATCTCCCGGTGGAATCGCAGATCGCAAAAATTCAGGCCGGCGAATGGTTGTTCAGCCGTCCAAGCATTATCAAGATCCAGCAACATCGAATCGATGAGATCGGCGGGAATGATTCCCGCGGCGACACAGTAACCATCCGTGGTCCAGCGCGTGAGAAGTTCGGTGTCCGCATCACTCAGATGTTCGCGGCGCCGGCGACTCTCCAGCAATTCCAGAGCATCTGGTCGATCAAACCAGGGGATTCGACCAGGGTCGAGCGTCCAGGTTCGGGCGTGACGGGGCGATAAGAAATTGCGGAGACCCTTCCTGACCGAGGCGGGAATTACACGTCGTGCGAGGGAGCCAATCGGCATTAAGAGAGCTCCAGAGAAGCGGCGTGGTCGAACCTGGTCCGCGCCTAAATCAGGAACCAAATGAGCGCACGCAGGTGGGTTGGGGAAGTAACGCCTGCGCGCGCGCGGCATAAATTACTTCACGATATCTGCCCAGGCCTTGCCGTCTTTGTAGTGCAGAGTGACTTCAGAAATCTCAACCAGATTGAGGTCTTCCCACTCGATACTGTTGCCTTTGCTGTCGACGACTTTCAGGTCCCAGTGGGCGTGCTTTTCGCGATCTTCAAAAGTGATCTTCACGCTGTCGCCGTCCGCCAGAGTGTCCTTGCCGAGTACGTCCTCTTCCCACTCGTTGGCGGTGTGGGGCGAAACGTAGACTTCGTGAATCTCAACACCGGTGCGGTTGTGCAGAATAAAGTCCTGTTTACCCGCGCGCGCATAGGCCGTCGCAACGAGAAAAATTCCCAGCATGCCGAGCGCAAGTATGACTCGTGATTTCGAAACGATATTTTTCATGGCTTCAAGATTAGTCCTTCCTGGCGGAATTTAAAGTCGATGGAGAGATGAGAAAACCTAACATCCTGATTTGCTTTTCGTCAAAGCTGTCCAGGGAAAGCACTGTTCAAAAGTTGCGTTGCCGTGGGCGGGGCAGTAGCCCGACCGTCAGGGAGGGCTCCGCTATTCGATGCCATCAATCTGAGCCCTCCCTGACGGTCGGGCTAATGCCCCGATCGATGCTTTGCATTCTATCGACACAACTTCAGCAGACTAAGTCATGGAAATGTTCTATCGCTTCAAAAATCTAAGCAACGACTTTTCGGCAGGGTGCAGACTGGTGCCGCGATAGGCCATTAGTTCCCTCACGCTCAGGAAATGCCGATCGATAACTCGTCCTTTGGCGAAGCTGTTCATGATCAGAGGACAGATGTAGGCACTGCGACAAACGGCCGGCGTGTTGCCCAGAGCCTCTGCTGTTTCTTTGATCGCGGCCACCAGGAGTCTCTTGCCAGCATGTCGGTTTCCGTTGAGTTCCGACTGCACGCGCGCCAAAGCGCTGGCGCAAATCAGAGTCGCCGCCCAGGTGCGGAAATCCTTGGCGCTGAAATTCCCGCCCATGATTTCCTTGATGTAGACATTGATATCACGTCGTTTCACATCGACAAACGAGTCGTCACCGTTCTGGTACTTGAACACATCACGGCCAGGTCTTCGTAGAAGTTCTCTGACAATCCGAGCGGTGGTGCGGTCGCGAAACTCGCGATGCTGGCGGACGCCGGACTTGCCGGGAAAATCAAATATGACCAGGTCGCCCTTGACCCTGACGTGCTTTGATCGCAGCGTGGCGAGCCCGTAGCTTCCGTTTTCATTCGCATAGACCTCGCTGCCGGGCCGGATAAAACTCATCGATAGAATTCTGAGAATACTCGCCATCACCCGCGGTTTCGGAAAGCCATGCTGACGGAGATCTTTGGCCACCGCCTTTCTCATCGCCGGCAGCTTTTCGGCAAAGTCGCTCAGCCGCTGAAATTTCTTTCTTTCCCGATGGCGAACGTGAGAGTCGTGATAGATATATTGCCACCGCCCGGCGGCGTCTTTGCCCACCGCTTGCACCGCGCCGGACGCTGATGAGTTGAGACATCTGTCCAGGCGGGAGGAATCTTGAGAGCTTCGGCCCGAGACAAGTCCGCGCCTTTGATCCTTCGACCGTCGGCATCAAGATAGCGAAAGCCCCGCGCGGGCGAGCCCGTTCTGTGAATGCCTTTCGCGCACAGCTTTTCAATTCTGGTCATAGGTCCTTCGAACTCGACGTAAAACGCAACAGAGATCCAGGCCGCTTCAAGCGGGCCGGGGTTCTTACACTAATCTTGCGCTACGAGCTGATCAGTAGTGCGCTCGTCTTCGGCTTCGGCGTGTCGAATTCGCTTGAACTGTTCCTGCAGCCGATCGAGTTCTTTATCAGAGAGGGTTTCGAGATCGACGAGATGCGTGCGCGCTCCTTCCACGCCTCTGATCAACTCATCGAGCTTCAGGTGGATCGCCTTCGCATCGCGATTCTGCGTGTTTTGAATCAGGAAAACTATCAGGAACGTGATGATCGTCGTGCCGGTGTTGATGACCAGTTGCCAGGTGTCGGAATAGTGAAATAGCTGGCCGGTCGTGGCCCACATCACGATAACTAACGCGGCCAGGATAAAAGCCCACGGCGAGCCGACGGCTTGTGATGCAGTCTGCGCAAACTTTCGGAATAGTTCATTCATCTGTAATCTCGGCTTGTTGCGTAACGGAGTATGAAGACTGTCACCGTGCGTCGCCCTTCGGAAACATCACTCTGTCCGGGGTCGCCTTGAGTTCGGCGAGGAGCTTCTGGATCAGTCTGGTCTTCACTCGTCCCGCCTCTTTGGGATGAACCAGATAACGCACGATCGCATCGATCCAGGTATTTGAGTTGACGCGGAACAAGACCGCCGGATGCTCGCGTACTTCCAACTGATCGACGGGTGTCTGGGCCAGGATCTCGCGGAAGATACGCACCTGCTTCATCATGCGTTCCCCGACTTCTTCTTCGGCGACGCGCTGCATAGTCTTGGCCACAAATTCCAGATCGCTCTCATACGCGACATTGAACTTAACTTCGTTCCAGATGTAGGGGAAGAGGGGCCACGTATAGTTATAGACCGTTGAATTCAGCACTTTTGAATTAGGGAATTTAATCACCCGACCCGAAGGGTGGTCGGTGGAAAGAAAGTCGCCGCCAAATTCCCATAGCGTGGTGTCCAGATAACTGACGTCGATGACATCGCCGGTAGCCTCGCCAATCTTGATCCGATCGCCGACCCGGTAGGGCGTTCGCGCCAACAAATAAATCCATCCGATGAAGCTGGTGATCGGCGTTTGCAAAGCGAAGCCCATGATCAGTGAGAGCAAACCCAGCGACACGGCGGCCGTGTACCAGTTCTGAAAAAGGATCGAGACCACGACAAAGGCCAGAACCAGGACCATTGCCAACCTCGCGACGCGGCGAAGGTTGTATCGCGCAACGGGGTTGTCGACGGGGCCGATCAAATAAACGTCGACGATCTTGGCGATGGCCAGCAATAACACGATTGCCATCACGCTCAGGTTTAGTTTCTGGATTAGCGGAATGAAGCGAGCCGCAAAGCCGAACACTCTGAATTGCAGAACATAATGGACCACGGCCAATGAGATCAATATGATCGCATGCGTGCCGAGTAACAGCTTATCTTTCGTTTCTGCCGCGGGAGTCGTTTCCGGCTTGACGGTGCTGGTTTGTTTCAGCGCACGCTTGACCTCTTCCTGTTGCTTGACCTGTTCGACTTCGGTGCGGAGTTCGTTCGGCATTCTTACAGATTCCTGACTGTCAGCCGGCTTTCCGCTCGCGGAAGCTCCCGCCGACGCAGAGTTTGTATATTAGGCACCCTGCATGCCATAAACAGGAGCGCAGGCACAATGGAGCGCAGGCATCCCTGCCTGCTGTTCGCGAGCATCCTTGCTCGCACTTGATCGCAGAGAGATGAAACCAGTCACCGACAAATTCGCGATTGCCGCCGCGTTGCAAGAGATTGGCGCGCTGCTGGAGTTAAAGGGCGGCGAGTACTTCAAAGCGCGGGCCTACAAACAAGGGGCCCGCGCCGTCGCGGAATTGACCGAAGACTTAGGCAAGTTAGTCAAAGAAAATCGGCTCACCTTTGTTAAGGGAATTGGCTATGCACTGGCTAAGCAAATCCAGGATCTTTACACAACGGGCCAGTCAACTTTACTTAATCAACTGCGCGCGGAATTGCCGCCGGGCATTATCGAGTTGAGTAACATACCCGGACTGAGCGTGAAGAAGGTCGAACGCCTGCACCAGGAACTCGGTATTTCCACCGTCGAAGAATTAAAAGCCGCTTGCGAGTCTCATCAGCTGCGGGACGTCAAAGGCTTTGGCGCAAAGACTGAGCAGAACATCCTCGCAGCGATTGCCCTGGCTGGAACTGGATCTCAGGATCGCGAGCAGCGAATTCACATTCATCATGCATTGCGGGCCGGGGCGCAAATCGTCGAGTACCTCGCAACGACGCCGGGATTTGACCAGGGCGAACTCGCCGGGTCCGTACGGCGCTGGCAAGAGACGGCCGCGCGGATAGTTGTCGTGGCTAGCGCCAAAAAACCCCAACAGCTTATCGACCACTTTCTAGGCTTCCCGCTGGTTATCAGAGTCGAAGACCAGAGCGCGGAGAGGTGCTCAGCCGCCCTCAGTGGCGGATTCAAAGCGACACTGTTTGCGGTCAAGCCTAACGAGTTCGCCAACGTATTGCTGCGCGCTACTGGCTCGCAAGCCCATCTGGACAAACTCGATCAGATCGCTTTGAAACGAAAGCTGAAACTCACTGGGAAGGGAATTGAAAAGCTCGCCCCGCAGCAGTCAAAGTCGAAGACCACAGTTCCTGTCCTCTTAAGGACTGAAGCAGAAATTTACCAGAGGCTCGGCATGCAATACATACCGCCTGAGTTGCGCGAGGATCAAGGTGAGGTTGAAGCGGCGCTCGCACACGCTTTGCCGGAAGATTTGATCACGGCCGAAGACATTCGCGGCATGGTTCACTGTCATACAAAGTATTCCGATGGCAAGCATAGCGTCGCTGAAATGGTCCAGGCGGCAGAGTCGATGGGCATGAAGTACATTACGATTACTGATCATTCGCCGACAGCGTTCTATGCGAACGGCCTCAAGATCGATCGTCTGCAGCGGCAATGGGAAGAAATTGATCTGGTGCAGGAACGAACGAAGGTCAGAATTCTGAAAGGCACTGAGTCAGACATTACGCAGGACGGCTCGCTGGATTATCCGGATTGGATTCTGGAGCAGTTCGACGTGATCATCGCCAGCATTCACTCGCGCTATAAGATGAACGAAGATCAAATGACGCGGCGCATCGTCACCGCCATGCAGCAGCCGGTATTCAAGATCTGGGGACACGCGTTGGGGCGTCTCATCGAAAAGCGGCCACCGTTCGAGTGCCGGGTGGAAGAGATTCTGGACGTGATTGCAGAGTCACACGCGGCCATCGAAATAAACGGAGATCCTTACCGGTTGGACATGGAACCGTGCTGGGTGCGCGAAGCCCGGAAGCGCAAAATCAAGTTCGTGATTTCAACGGACGCGCATTCTACCGGTGCGCTCAACAACCTTAAGTATGGAGTAGGAATCGCGCGACGGGGGTGGGTCAGACGTGGCGAAGTCTTGAATGCTTTGGGAGTGAAAGCGTTTCAGAAAGCAGTACGGCCGATGTGATTTGCATGCGTCGTAATGAGGTCAGTACCACCCGCGTGAGCGGGTGGGTTTATGAGTCATCCAGCAACTTGAGTCTTGGATCCACCCGCTCACGCGGGTGGGACTGACCTCATTAGGGCGAGCGTTGAGATTTTGGAGTGGATCCTATCCAACTTTGCGCTTTCTTGCCGCCGCGGGTTTCGCTTTAACCAGAGTGAGCGCGGCCTTTTTCTTCGCGGCGGGTGCGGCCTTGACCATCGGCTTACGCGATGAGGCCTGCAAGCTCTTTTTCAGCGCGGTCATGATATCCAGGCGCGGCATCTCTTCGTCTTTTTCGAACTCGGTTACCTTCTTGCCTTTGATCTTTGAGTCGATCAGTTTCCGCAGCGCTTCGTGATAATGATCGACGGTGTCGATGTCCTTGAATGAAGTGACCATCTGTTCAACCAGACTCGTGGCCAAAGTCAGCTCCCGCTTGTCGAGTTTCTGCACGTGGTCGAGTTCGGGCACGTCCTTGATGCTGCGGACTTCAGCCGGATAGCGAAGCTTCTGCAAGACGATGCCGTTCTCATGCGGAAAGACGGCGACCAAATCCTCGCGATCGCGCAGCACGACCTTCGCGAGGCCGACCTTCCCCGTGTCTTTCAATACCTGTAGTAAGAGCGCGTAAGGCTTTTCGGCCACCGGACCATCGGGGCCAATGTAATACGGCGAGTCATAGAAGGTCGAGGCAATCTCTGAGGCATCAACAAAGCCCAGGATGTCGACCGCCTTGGTTGTTTTGATTTTGACTTTGGCGATCTCTTCCGGCTCGATCAGCGCGTAGCGGTCCTTCTCGTATTGAAAGCCCTTGGTAATGTCTTCGCCGGTTACCACCTGATTGCATTTCTTGCAGCGCTTGTCGTAGCCGATAGGTCCAAAGTCTTCGCGGTGCAATTGGTTGAACTGGATTTTTTCGGACGCTTCGATGGCGTTATAGACGCGCACCGGAATCGCAACCAGCAGGAAACGTATGTGGCCTTTCCAAATCGATCGCATAGCTTCTTTCTCCGAAGTGGCACAGACTTTATAGTCTGTGTTTCCAACTTGCCGAAGAGTCACAGACTGAAGTCTGCCACTGCATAGACACAAACGCGGGCCTCGCGCCCGCATTTTTCCGGAATCCTCACCGGGTCCGGCCCCGGCCCGTTAGGGCAAAGGGAGGGAATTATGGGCCACTTGGCCCATCAAGTCAAAAGATTTCTTGGAGCCAGAGTGGATCAGGTTGAGCACTGGCAAACGATTAATACACGCAGAGGACGCAGAGGTTTTCGCAAAGGTCCCAGAGGAAAATCTTTGCGTTCCTCTGCGAATTCCTCTGCGTCCTTTGCGTTTACGATTCAAAATTTCATGACATTCAAGTTGGCTGCGGCCGAACCTTCGATTGACCGCATGACAGCTATTCCTTATTCTCTCACACGTATTTGACCTGCTTCGATAACCAACCATGCGCGAATGTCCCCGCTGTGAACGGTGTTATGAAGACGAGGTCCTCCTCTGTCCCGACGATCAGGCCAAGACAAAGGCGACTCTGCCGGGCACGACTCTGCTGAACCGTCGTTATCGCCTCGACAAGCGCCTCGGCCGCGGCGCGATGGGGCAAGTTTACCTGGCTCGCGATGAAAACTTGATCACGCGGCGGGTAGCGGTAAAGACCATTCGTCCCGATGTCCTCTCTGACGAAGACCTACAGGAAGGCGAAGCCATAGCACGCTTTGAGCGCGAGGCCCGCACCGCGGCTTCTATTCAGCATCCCAACGTCATCGACGTTAACGACTTTGGCAAGAGCGATGAAGGCGTTTTTTTTCTGGTGATGGAATATGTCGAAGGCGAATCGCTCTATCAGCTGCTTCGGCGCGAAGGCACGCTGTCAGTGCAGCGCGCCCACGCTTTGCTGCGCCAGATCTGCGCCGGGGTGGAAGCCGCGCACGACGAAGGAATCCTGCATCGCGATTTGAAACCGGCGAACGTTTTCATCGTGCAACGAAAGAAGAAGGATGGCACGATCTCCGTCGATGACTTAGTGAAGGTCGGCGATTTTGGTTTGGCTAAGATCATCAGCCAGAGCCTGGCCGGCGATTCTTCGGGGAGCGGTCCGGCCTCGCGCGGAATCCTGGGCACGCCTGAGTACATGGCGCCCGAGCAGATGCAGGCGGGAGCTACACTCGATGCGCGGGCCGACATCTACGCGCTGGGGGCGATGGCGTATCACATGCTGGGCGGCCGGCCGCCGTTCACCGGCGACATCATGCAGATCTTCGCGCAGAAACTTACTGGCGAGACTCCTGCACTGAGCACGCTGCGTTCCGACATTCCCGCTCCCGTTGAACAGGCAGTAATGCACGCGCTCAAGAAGGAAGCGGATGGACGGCCGGGGTCGGTTGCCGCCTGGTATAACGAATTCGATGGAGCGGCGAGTGGCGCCGCGGTTGCCGAAGATGAAGGTGAATCGCGTCTGGTAGTCATGGCGCCCACCGGCGCCGAGGTGTACGTCGACGATGAGCGTCACGGCAGCATCGGGCGTTCAGGCCGGGTCATTCTGAAATCGATTCCGCCCGGGCAGCACGTGCTGCGCGTTGCGCATTCCGGCGATCAAGACGACGAGCGCGTGATCGAAATCCGCGCCGACGGCGATGAGCAGATCATTCAGGCCCAATTCAAGTCGGCTCCTTCGAGCGGCCTGTCTCCTTCGCAGGGTGGGAGTCTGGGCAGCGTCTCGGGCATGACCCTGCCGCCCCACGCCGTCGTCGCGTGCACCAAGTGCGGGTCGCGCTTTGCGGGCGGAGCAAAATTCTGTGGCCGTTGTGGCAACACGAGTTTTCAGCCGGTTACTTCCGACAGTGCGATGCATCCGCGAATGCCGCCAGTCCAACCGTCGAGCTTGCCCAGCTTGAACCAGGCGGCGAGCGGTGCGTCCAGAATTCGCTGCACTCGTTGTGGCGTAGACCAGCCCGCGGGCACAAAATTCTGTGGCCGCTGCGGCGCCTCTCTGGGCGGCAGCGCTATCGCCTGGAGCGCGCCACGGCCCGTGGAAGTTCTTTGTCCGGGATGCAATTCCACTTATCCTCCCGGAACCAGGTTCTGCGGACGATGCGGTCGTACACTCTAACGGCGGCTTTGGTGGCACAGACTTCAGTCTGTGATTTCCCGTGCGGGGATCAAGAGTGAAGGACGCTGTGATTTAAATGATTCTTCCAACCGCGAAGCGGTATGCAACGTAGCCCAGGTTAGCGGTAGCGTTCCCCACGTTTCTACCTAATCAGAGCTTCCTTTAGTCGATGATTGAGTGTTGGTTAGTGCGGACCACAGACTAAAGGAAACTCTGAACAGGTCATGACGCATCTTTTTCAAAACCCGCGAAGCAGGTGGAAGCATAAAGCCTGGGGTGAAGCGAAGCGGAACTCCAGGGTAACGAAACGTAATCAAACCGAGCGCGCGGGAGCGTGCGACAGGACAAGCGCTGCGATTTGCTGTGATGAAAGGCTATCGCCCACTTTGTGGGCTTTCCGTTCACACTCCAACGATCCCTGGGGTTCCGCTGCGCTCCACCCCAGGCTTTATGCGGTCGCCGCGCTTCGCAGGCTCAAGAAAAGATCATCAACTTATTCAGAGCTTCCTAAAGTCTGTGCCACTCCAGATTTAGACTTGAGTGCAATTCATCTTCTCGTATAGACTTGCCGCGCGACTTTGCAGACCTAAACGCGCCGGCTGAGCGCCCATCTGTCGTACTTCTCAGGAAACGAGGCTGAAGATGAAACGCTGTCCCCAATGTAATCGCACTTATACCGATGATGCCTTGAGCTTTTGTCTGGACGACGGCTCGCCGCTGCTCAGCGCGAGCGGCCCCATGTCCGATCCGGGCGCGACCGTGCAGTATCCTCAGCCCCGCGACACGAGTCCGCAGGCGACGATTGCTTTTAATCCCGGACAGGCCGCGCCGCCGCCGCCATCACCACCCACTCCGCCACCGTCATGGAATCCGATGCCGCCTTCGGCTCCGCAAAAGCGCAGCGCTTGGCCCTGGATACTAGGGATTGGCGCAGTCCTGGTCTTCATGGGTATTGGCGTGGTGATTCTGATTTTTGCGGTGGCCAAGATCGCCAACAACAATAACAATAATGGAAATTCTAACAACTCAAACAAAGTGGCGAACCGCAATGCAAACAAGAACACGAATGCGAATGCGGACGAAACAAACAGCAACGCGAACTCACGATCGAGCTTGACGTCATTTACCGATGATTTTTCAAGTAAGACCTGGGGCACCGGCGAATCGCAATTTGGCAACATTTGGTATCAGGACGAGGAATATCACATGCATGCGACCAAAGGCGGCTTTATTGTGATGTACGGGCCGGATAAGCCGGAGTATAAAACTGAGAATGCCACCGTCCGCGTAGGGTTGCGCAGCATCGACGGCAATCCACCTCTCACCGGATACGGACTGACCGTTCATGGAGAGAAGAAGGATGGCAAGCTGGAAGACTACGGTTTCTTGATTTACAACGGTGAAAATCCTAAATACAAAATCGTGCTGCATAAAGCCGGCGCCGAAACAAAAATGGTCGACTGGACGCCGAGCACTACCATTCGCACGGGCACCTCGCCCAACCAGCTTGAGGTCAGAATTCGCGACCTTAAGTTGGACTTCTATATCAATGGTCAATTCGTCACCTCTATTACCGACGAACAAACGTACCGCCGCGGACGCGTCGGACTCTACACCAGCGACGTGGGCGAAGTAGCCTTCGACGATCTTGAAATCAGCAGGTAACCTCCTTACCATGCGCGTAACGCTACGAGTCCTGGCGGGGCCCTATACGGGGCGCGAGTTCACGTTCGATCAGCATGACACCTTCCTGATTGGCCGGGCCGACACCGCTCATCTTTATCTGCCTGAAGACAGATTCTTTTCGCGCCATCATTGCCTGCTGGAGATCGCGCCGCCGCGTTGCTTTCTGCGCGACCTGGGATCGACCAACGGCACGTTCGTAAATGGGCAGAGAGTGCCGGAGGCTTTCCTGACCAGCGGCGATCGCGTGCAGGGCGGCCAGACCGTGCTCGAAGTTGAAGTGCAATCCGAGCAGCCGGTGACCGTAAATGGCATGGAGGCTCCGACTCTGACCCGGCCGACTCTGATCTCGGTCGATTGCGCTAATTGCGGACGTCGCGAGCAGACCGAAGCTTCACACGTCAACGAGAAGATGTCTTTCATTTGCGAAGATTGCCGCGAAGAACTGAAGCGCCAGCCGCAGCCCGTTCCCGGCTATCAGATGATCAAGTTGCTGGGCCGTGGCGGCATGGGCTGCGTGATGCTGGCTCAAGACGAAAAGACCGGACGCTCAGTTGCAATCAAGAGTTTGCTGCCCGAAGTAGCCGTAACCGAAGTCTCGCTCCGCCGCTTCATGCGCGAGATCCAGGTCGCTGCCGCCCTTGATCATCCGAACATTGTGCGCTACCTCGAAAGCGGAACGAATAATGGCTCCGTCTATCTGGTCACTGAATACGTGGAAGGCTCAGACGCGGCGCGGCTGGCCGATGCACAAGGCGGCCGCTTACCGTTTCGCGAAGCAATCGATATTGTCTCTCAAGCGCTGGACGCTCTGGCTTACGCCCACAACAAGGGATACATCCATCGCGACATCAAGGAATCGAATATTCTAATTAGCGGCACAACTCCGAATTACGTCGCTAAACTGACGGATTTCGGACTGGCGAAAAGCTTCACCCAGTCAGGAATGAGCGGCATAACGATGGCGGGTGACATGGCCGGAACGTTCGCCTATATGCCCCCGGAACAAATCAGGGACTTTCGCAACGTCCGTCCCACTTCGGACATCTATGCGATTGGCATGACGGCTTATAGCCTGCTGGCCGGTGAAACCGCGCTTGACCTCGGTCCCCACAATGACATCGCCGGCACCGTCAAGGCCATTTTTGAAGGTAAGGTTATTCCCCTGCGCCAGCGTGCCGCCGAAGTACCGCAACAGGTCGCTGAGGTAATCGAGCGCGCCCTCGCCAAGGATCCCGCGGACCGCTGGCAATCCGCCGCCGCGATGCGCACCGCACTAATGCATGCCGCGTGAGTTGAAAGCTGATCCTTGCCCTGACGCAACCTTGCTCGTCGCTGCGGCATCCGTTAAGATTACCGAACGACGAACGCGTCGCGAACGGATTAATGAGCTCCCCTAATCGATCAATGGGCTACGGTCTTATTTTCTCGTGAGGTTTTAAGTGAAGAAAAAATTCTCGCTGGCGCTGGTGGCGCTCATGCTGCTTTCTCTGGTTGTCCCGGCTCTTGTTCTTGCGCAGCAAAAACACGATCAATCCAATAGTTCGGCCCGCTCCAGGGACTGGGCCAGGGCGACGTCCGCGTCGCGCCCCGGGCATTCCGACTACCGCAGTAGCCCAGGATTTCAGCGAAGCCCTGAGCGTCATCCAGGAGCACTACGTAGACGGCAAGAAAATTGATTTCAACGCCGTCTATAAGTCATCGATCATGGGCATGCTGCGGGTGCTGGATCCCCATTCGAACTACTTTGACAAGGAAGAGTTCGATGAAATGAAGACGGATCAGCGCAGCGAATACCTTGGTATTGGGGCGTCCATCCAGAACTATCTGATTGGCGAGTCGGTCGATACCTATGTGGCCGCGACCTTCCAGAACGCACCGGCTTCGCGCGCAGGACTGCGGTATGGCGACCGTATCGACGCAGTTGACGGAGTATCGATGCATGCCAAGGCATCCGCCGAAGTGCGCGACAAGATTCGCGGGCCTCGCGGCAGCCACGTTAAGTTGACGATTACTCGCGCCAACACAGGCACGTCCGATACGGTGGAAATCGTTCGCGACGCTGTATCGCAGCCTTCAGTGCCCGACGCGTACATGATTCGTCCCGGCGTCGGCTATATCGACATGAAGCACGGGTTCAACTATGACACCGCGGAAGGATTGCAGTCAGCGCTGGACTTCCTGCACGCGCGCGGCATGAACTCGCTCGTGCTTGATCTGCGGGACAATCCGGGCGGATTTCTCGAACAGGCTATTCACGTAGCTGAAACTTTTCTGCCGACGGGCCAATTGATTCTGAGTCAGAAGGGCCGAAACGGCATGAACGATCACGAGTACAGATCGCGCAACCCCGATCCCGACCGGACGCCGCTGGTAATTCTGGTCAATGACTTCACGGCCTCGGCTTCTGAGATTGTGGCTGGCGCGATGCAGGATCACGACCGGGCCTTCATAGTAGGGCAGACCAGTTTTGGCAAAGGGCTGGTGCAAAGCATTATCCCGCTCGAATACGGCGCCGGACTCACCCTGACTTCGGCGAAATACTTCACGCCATCGGGCCGTTTGATTCAGCGCGATTATTCAGATGGCGGTTTCTATAACTACATCTATCGCGGCGGCACGCTCCGAGACAAAGACGAACAGGGCAAACCCGTCGGGCCGGCCAGTCGCACTGATACCGGCAGACCAGTGTATGGCGGCGGGGGCATTACGCCCGACGAAGCCGTCAAGCCGCAACTCCTGACCCCCATCCAGGGCCGTCTGCGCGATCCGATCTTCTTCTTTTCGCGTGACGCCGCAACCGGGCGGGTAGCGGGTCTGGATAGATACAAGGTCGATCGCGCAATCGAGTTTGGCCACGATCTGGAAGCTACCGACTATCCGATGAACGACGCGGTATTCAACGCCTTCAAGGCTTATGTAGCCAAAGATGCGAACTGGAAGACGTTCGTACCGGTACTCGATCGCAATCGGTCTTTCATCGAGCAGCAGATAAGATTCCAACTAGCGACCGCGGCTTACGGCACCGTCACTGCGATTCAGGTGCTGACCAAAGAAGATCCGCAAATCGCCAAAGCAATAGAAGTGGTACCCCGCGCGCGAGACCTGGCGATGGCCGCCACCCGGGCCCGGCTGCAACAGCCTTAGCGATCAATCTATTTCCACGAAACGTTTAGAGGCGAGCAATTGCTCGCCTCTCTTTTTAGTGCGCCCGGGAGGGCGCACTCACTAGGGAGTGAAAGTCTCCTACGAACCCGACAGGGGGAATCGTTAGCTGGACGGCAAGGGTGTCCATCGCGAGGTGGAATCTGAAGGAAGCCGCAGGCAAAGCGCTGGTCTGACGAACAGAAATCGCATA
>WNFQ01000091.1_pt1 | contig 56721 bp, 42 predicted proteins | sample 5400171 | NCBI WGS metagenome assembly WNFQ01 (sample SAMN13153356, study PRJNA577476) | soil metagenome | isolation source: 20 cm soil under Madrone tree | place: USA:California | collected 2016-06-14
CGGGGCGGCCGCCCCCCCAGGGAGAGATCCACGAAGGCTCACCCGGCTTTGCGTGTTTCCAGAGCACGAAATCCAAGGGGTCGAGCTTGGCTTCATCCACCTGTACGCGCGAGCCGGCGCGCAAGTCGTCGATTCTCTTGCCGGACAGCCGGCCGTACCCCGGAAACTTGCGCACCGAGTACATGACATCGCCGTTGCCGGCGACATAGGCGTAACCCTTGTCGATCAACGTCTGCGTCATCGCGATGATGGGTCCGATGTACTCCGAGGCCCGCGGCTCGAGATCGGGCGCCTGCAGCCCGAGAGTCGCGCAATCTTCATGCATCGCCGCAGTGAAACGCCCCGCCAGTTCGGCCCAATTTTCACCGTTGGCGGCGGCGCGCTCGATGATCTTGTCGTCGATGTCGGTGATATTGCGCACATAGGTGACCGCGTAGCCCGACGAGCGCAGGTAGCGCTGGATGAGATCGAACACCGTCAGCATGCGCGCATGCCCGACGTGGATGTAGTCGTAGTTCGTCATTCCGCACACGTACATGCGGACTTCGTTGGAACGCAGGGGCTTGAATTCCTCTTTCTCGCCGGTCAGCGAATTATGAATTTTGAGCATGGGACTCGAGGCGGCGGCGTGCCGTCTCCGGCGACATGAGCTTGAGCAGGGAACCCAGTTCCGGACCGTGTGCTTGACCGGTCAAGGCGACTCTGAGCGGCATGTAGAGATCCGCGCCCTTGCGCCCCGTGCGTTCCTTCAGGATTTTGGTGAGTTGTTTGAGGTCCGACGACGATTGGTCGAACGCTTCGGCGGCGGCGCTGAAAAATTCCGGTCCTGCCGCCGCAATCACCTGCCGTTCGTCCTGCCCCAACGGCGGCAGGTCGCCGCGCACCACCGTCCGCCAGGGTGCGGCGTCGGCGGGCAGCACCACATTGTGACGCACCCACTCGACGAACTCAGCCGAGTCCCCCGACCCCAGCCAGGCGCCGATTTGCGCGGCCGACATCCTCTCCACCGCCTCCTTCTGCCAATGCGCCAATTGGATCTCGTCGAAACGCGCCGGGGCGCGTCCGAGATGTTCCGGACGGAAATGAGCGGGCATGTCGCTCACCGGCAGCCAGCCTTCGACGTCGCTGGTATGCCCCAGACGGAACAAATGGTTGAGGATGGCGGCGGGCAGGAATCCGCGTTCGCGAAACTCCTGGGCGCTGGTGCTGCCGTGCCGCTTCGACAGCGGCGCGCCGTCCGTCCCCACCAGCAACCCAACGTGGCCGTAGCCGGGGCGACGCATGCCCAACGCGTCCAGGAGCAACAGCTGGCGCGGCGTATTCGTGAGGTGATCATCGCCTCGCAACACCTGAGTGACTCCCATGACGGAGTCATCGACGGCGTTGCAAAAGAAGAATGCCGAAGTGCCGTCATCGCGACGAATGATGAAGTCGCCGATATCGCTCGACGCGTATCGCTGCGGCCCGTGCACCGTGTCGGTGAACTCGATGACCTCATGTTCCGGCACGGCAAATCGAAGCGCGGCTCCAAGACCCCTCGCCTCCCGCCCGGCGCGCTGCTCCGACGTCAGATGCCTGCAGGTCCCCGCGTAGCGCGGCGGCTTGCCCGACATGCGTTGCAGCTTGCGCGACAGTTCCAGCTCTTCCGCCGTGCAGTAGCATGGATACGCCCGATCGTTCATCTCCAGTTGCGCGAACAAGGTCCGATAGAATTCGCCGCGCTCCGCCTGCGAGTAGGGAGCCGAGGGACCACCGATATCCGGCCCCTCATCCCAATCCAGGCCGAGCCAACGAAGCTCCGCCATCAAGTCGTCGCGGAACCGTGGCCGGCTGCGCTCGGCATCGGTGTCCTCGATGCGCAAAATGAACCGGCCGCCGCTCTTGCGGGCCCATAAATGGCTGAAAAAGGCCGTCCGCGCATTGCCCAGGTGCAAGGAGCCGGTGGGGCTTGGCGCAAAACGCGTGATGACGGACGGCGAGTTCAAGGTTGAGGACATATCTCAAGATTGTACCTATTCGAGTAGAATCTCGGTGTATGAAACAACTACTACTGCTCTTCGGATTGATCTCAGCCTCTTGTTCTGCCTCGAGTTTTGCGGCCGAAGCTCAGCCCGACGCGGCGGCGGCGGCTCCTGCTGCCGCGGCCCCCGCCCCCTCCGCCAAAGCGCAGACCAAGGGCGCCGCAACTGCGCCGACGACACCGGCCGCCGCGAGCCAGCTCCAGGTGGTCACTTCCCTGGGAAGCTTCACGATCGAATTGAACGCCGAACGGGCGCCTCTCACGGTCGCGCATTTTCTGAAATACGTCGACCAGGGACAGTATTCCGGCACTGTTTTTCACCGGGTCGTGGCGAACTTCGTCATTCAAGGCGGTGGGTTCGACAGCAGCTACAAGCTCAAAGCCGCCCCCACCAAGGTGGTCAATGAGTCGGGCAACGGCTTGACCAATCAGCGCGGCACGGTGGGTATGGCACGCAGCCAGGATCCGCACGGCAGCGATGCTCAATTCTACGTGAACCTGTATGACAACGAGGCCCTCGATCCGAACAAGACGCGCTGGGGCTACGCGGTCTTCGGCAAGGTGGTTCAAGGCATGGAAGTGGTCGACAAGATCGGCAATGTCGCGACCGGCGCGCGCGGGCCATTCAAAGAAGATGCACCTCTGCAGCCCGTGGTGATCGAGCGAATCGAGCGCGTTGCCGGTCATTGACCGCAAGTGGCCGCGCTGTTCATCTCCGATTTGCACATCGATGCGAGCCGCCCGGCGATCATCGGACAGTTTCTGCGGTTTCTCTCGTCCGAGGCCGGGGACGCGGACGCCCTGTACATTCTCGGCGACCTGTTCGAAACCTGGATCGGCGACGATGCCCCTGACGCCGCACAGGCCGCTGCGATCGCGGGACTTCATTCTCTCACCTCGCACGGCGTGCCGTGTTTCGTCATGCACGGCAATCGTGACTTCCTGCTGGCGGCGCAATTCTGCCGCATGAGCGGCGCCCAACTCCTGCCGGATCCCATGATCGTGACCCTGTATGGGGAGCCGGTGCTGGTGATGCACGGCGACGCGCTCTGTTCCGACGACAGCGCCTACCAGCGGCTGCGTGCGACGGTGCGGGACCCTGATTGGCAGCGGCAATTTCTCGCACTCTCCATTGCCTCACGCCGCGCGCTTGCAGACGCGGCACGAGTCGGCAGCCAGGCGCACACCGCCGCGGTCGAATACGCCATCACCGATGTCAACGCCGATACCGTCGCCATGGCCCTGCGCCGCGCCGGAACCGCCACGCTATTGCACGGCCACACCCATCGCCCCGCCATCCACGCCCTGCAGGTTGACGGCCGCCCCTGCACGCGCATCGTGCTCGGCGATTGGTACGAGCAGGGTAGCTTGCTGCGCTGGGACCACAACGGACCCGAACTCTTGACCCTCCCACGCCCGTAGGACAGGGGCTCTGAACTGTTGGCGCTGCCGGCAATCGTCTGGCAGGAGGGAAGCCGCTCAACCTCCGTGCGCCGGGGGCGGTCCGGAGTGAAAGCGGAACACGGGATCGGGTGCCGTGATCAACTCCGCCTCGAGCGCAGCAAATTCCTCGACGCGCGGCTGCAATGCGACGCCGGCCCGCTTCGCGGCGCGCCCTGCGAGGTCCAGGTAGACCCTGTGGTGGCGAGCCTCGGCATGGTGCAGGCCTTGGAACAAGTCGCTCAAGGGAGCGCCTATGGCCGGCGACAGTGCCGCGAATCGCTCGCAGGACCGGGCTTCGATGAAGGCCCCGCAAATCATCAAGTCGACTTCGCGCTGCGGTTCGGTCTTCGCGACCAGTCGGCGCAAGCGCTCGGCATAGCGCCCCGGAGCCAGGCGCTGAGGCGTCACCCCTAAGCTGCGGATGAGCTTGGCCACCTGTTCGTAGTGGCGCAGCTCCTCGCGGGCAAGACGCGACATCTTGGCGGTCAGCTCGAGGTCTTCGGCGTAGGCGAACATGAGCGCGAGAGCGGTCGACGCGGCCTTCTTTTCGCAATTTGCGTGATCGGTCAGCAGCACGTCCGGTGATGCACAGGCCGCCGTGACCCAACCCGCGGGTGTTGGGACGCGCAGCAAGGGATGCGTGAAAACTTCGGCGCGGCTCACGCCGGAATCTTGAATGCCGAAATCGCCTCGAGCAGCGCGCCGGCCGATTGATAGCGGTCGGCCGGCGACTTGGCGAGCAAGCGCTTGACCATCTCCTGATACTCGGCGAACTGCGGTGCGATCTCCGGCAGATCCGCCCGCTTGTGCTTGTAGATCACTTCCATGGCGGTGGCGCCGATGTAGGGTTTGCGCCCGATGAGCATTTCGTAGAACATGACCCCGAGACTGTACAGATCGCTGCGGCCATCGATCTCCTCGGCGTGCCCCTGCTCCGGGCTCATATAGTACGGCGTTCCGAAGATCTCCCGCGAACCGGTCAACGAGGCGTCCATCTCGTTGGCCTTGGCCAATCCAAAGTCGATCAAGCACAGCGAGCCGTCGGCGCGCAGCATCACATTGGCCGGTTTCAGATCCCGGTGCAGTACTCCCACCGCATGAATGGCCTCGAGGGCGCTCGCAATCTGTTCCAGATACTTGAGGGCCACGGCCGGCGACAGCGGCGCTTTCATGCGCTGGCGCAAATCCCCGGCGGGAAAATGCTCCATGGCGATGTAGGCATGATCGTCGGCGACGCCGAGATCGTAAATTCGCACGATGTTCTGATGCTTGAGGCCCGCGACGATCTCATATTCCTGCAGGAAGCGGTCGAAGCTCACGATGCGCTCTGAGACGTCCGGCACCTGATTGAAGACCTTGAGCACCACGACGGTGCCCGCGCGCTCGCTCTCGGCGAGGTAGATCGTGCACATGCCGCCGCTGCCGACCTGCCGGATGCAGCGATGGCCGCGGATCATCACGGATCCGAAGCGGTAGCGTTGCTCGAAATCCGGATGCGATCGCAGCATGGAGAGCGCCTGCCTGTGCTCGCGCGAGGCGGCCATGATCGCCCTGATGAGCCGGTCACGATCGATCTTGCGGCCGTAGAGCCGGTGCAGACCGGAAACTGCGGCGGGTTCAGGGTTGGGCGCCTCCTCGAGGAGGAGGAGCACGATGGGCGCGAACTCGGTCTTGGCCAGCAGTACGGCCGCGAGGGCTTCCGCGGCGTCGGTCGGCGGCGCTCCGACGATGATGACCGCGTCGAACCCGACGGCGGCAAACTGCGCATCGAGAGGACTGTCTTCGCCCAGGCGATGCTCGACGAGACCGGCGTCCGGCCACTCGATCTCAACATGCTTTTTGACCAGCAACCGATGGTCGGCGCGCGCTGCGATCACCAGTAGACGCATGCTACGCTGCACGGGCTAGCACCGCCTATCGGACCGATTTGAGCCCACGACCCGCGCCGTCGCGACGCTGCTGCTTGGCTTCGTCGGATCGCTCTCCCTGCAGACGCTGGAGATATTCCGGCGTCACATCGCCCGTGACGTATTCGCCCGAGAAGCACGAGGTGTCGAAATCCTCGATCTTCGCATTGTCGTGGCGCACCGCATGCTCCAGATCCTCCAGATCCTGATAGATCAGCCAATCGGCGCCGATGATGTCCCGAACTTCCTCGTCGGTACGTCCCGCCGCCACCAGCTCGGACGCATCCGGCATGTCGATGCCATAGACATTGGGGTAGCGAACCGGCGGCGCCGCGGATGCGAAATACACCTTCTTGGCGCCCGCTTCGCGCGCCATGTCGATGATCTGCGCGGAGGTGGTGCCCCGCACGATCGAGTCGTCGACCAGGAGTACGTTCTTGCCGCGGAATTCCAGATCGATGGCGTTCAGCTTGCTGCGCACCGACTTCGAACGCTGCTCCTGGCCCGGCATGATGAAAGTGCGGCCGATGTAGCGATTCTTGATGAAACCCTCGCGATACTTGACCCCGAGGAGCTGCGCCACCTGCACAGCGCTGGTGCGGCTGGTATCGGGGATCGGAATGACCACGTCGATGTCGTGGTCGGGGCGCTCGCGCTTGATCTTCTCGGCCAGGCGCTCGCCCATGCGCAATCGCGCCTTGTACACGGAAATATTGTCGATGATCGAGTCCGGCCGCGCGAAATACACGTATTCAAAAATGCACGGCGTGTGCCGGGAGGCCAGCATCCATTCCGTACCCTTCTTGGTGTCGCGTTTGCCGATCACCAGCGGACGAATCCCGTTCGGGTCGCGAAACCCCAGGATTCCGTGGCCGATCACCATCGCCACCACCGCATAGCCCCCACGGCATCGGCGATACACCGCGTTGGCAGCCGCGAAAATGTCCGCCGGCGTGACTCGCGGCGTACCGACGCGCTGCAGTTCGGAGGCCAGCACATTGAGCAGCACCTCGGAATCGGAGCCCGTGTTGAGATGGCGGCGGTCTTCGCGCACCAGCACCTCGGTCAGTTCCCGCGCGTTCGTCAGATTGCCGTTGTGGCCGAGGCAAATACCGTACGGCGAGTTCACGTAGAAGGGTTGCGCGTCGTTCGCGCTGTCGGCGCCGGCGGTGGGATAGCGCACATGGCCGATCCCGACGTTGCCCTTGAGTTTGAGCATGTGCTTCTGCTGAAACACATCGCGCACCAGGCCATGATGCCCGCGGCATCCTGGCCGCGGTGCTGCAGCACCGTCAGCGCATCATAGATGCGTTGATTGACCGCGCCAACGCCCACCATTCCTATGATTCCGCACATCTAGGCCTCCGCCCCGCTAGGGTCTGACTTTGACGTAGGTTTTGCGCTCGAGCTTCGCCCAAGGCTCGCCTTTCTCGCCGACCATGGCCCGCAGCCAATCGCCGGCCGTTTCACCGTAGGGAACCAGTGTCGACCGGTTCCACCACTCTTCGTGATTCAAATGCAGCAGTTCGCCGCCGATGATCATCAGCCCCACGAGCACCATGCCGCGCACGATGCCGAACAGCACCCCGAGAACCCGGTCCATCGCACCCAGCCCCAAGCTGTGTGTGAACTGCCCCAGCAACAAGCCGACGACCCAGCCCACCAAGAGGACCAGCACCAGAATGACCAAGCGCCCGACCCACGGCGACACCTTGGGCTCGGCGAGCAAACCGCCCAGATGAGGCTCGACGATGGGACCAAATTTCCAAGCAGCCCATATGGCGACGACCCAAAAGACCACGGACACCGCTTCGCGCACGAATCCACGCAATAGCCCGACGATGGTTGAACCCAACAGAACCAAAACGATTAAGGCATCGGCTCCAGTCAATGTTTATTCCCAGAAATTCTCAGGCCATTCCCAGGCTATTCCCAGGCCATTTCCAGGCGCTTCGCGCCACGTTCAACGGCGTCGAAGCGACCCCGTCCGATAGATTATGTATTAACCCAGCGGCATTCTACCGGAGCGGCGTCGGCGGCGTCGTGAAACGAGCGTCACAAACGCCAAATCAAGGTGCCGGGGCCACCAAACTGGCGGCTTGTCCTGCGGACTTCAGCTTCGCGACGGTTTGGGCGGCGGCACCGCGATCCGCCATGGGGCCGATGCGCACTCGGTACCGCAGAGAGGGCCCCGAACCGCCCGGCACGACGTAGACCGAAAAGCCCTGCGCCTTCAGCTGATGCGCCAATTTACCGGCGTTGGCGCGGCTGGCAAAGCTGCCCAGCTGAACGGCCCAAGCCTTTCCCGCCACTGCCGGTTTTGCCGAGGACGAGATGGGGGCCGGCGCTGCTGTTTCAAGCGGCCCGGGCGAGGCGGCTCGCGGCGGGGACGCCGAAGGCGGTGTGTTGGAAGGGCGCGTATCCGTCCGCGTATCCGAAGACGGTGCCGCATTCGTGGACAACGCCGGGGTCGTGGGTAACGCCGGGGTCGTGGGTAACGCCGGGGTCGTGGGTAACACAGGGGTCGTGGGTAATGCCGGGGTCGTGGGTGGCGCCGGGGTAGTCTGTGGCCCCGCCTCCGTGCCGGTGACCGTGGCCGTGCTCGCATCGGCACCCGCCGCCGCGCTCGCCGCGTCCGGGCTGCGAGCTTCCGGCGGCCGGGCATCCGACGCGGCAGCACCAGCCTCCGGGGGCTCCAGCGCCTTGCTGGTGGCCAGATCCACGGTGACATTGCGTACCGGTTCCGGCGCGCTCACGGGCAGCCTCGCACCCGCGGGAGCCTGTGGGGAACTCGGCGGTCCCGACAACAGCTCCGGGACCACCAGCACGATGAGCAGCACCAAGATCGATGCGCCGACCAGGCGTTCTTTGACGCGACGATCCATAGATCAGCCTTGAACGTGAGTGGCTCGGGGCGCCGCAGTATATTCGGGAAGTGTGGCCGCTTGCAGTACTCCGCGCGACTCGAGCCAATCCAGCGCCGGCCCCACGACGTGGAAGGATCCGAACACGAGGATCCGATCCGATGGCTTCGCAGTCTCGAGCGCCGCCGCGCATCCCGCAGCCGTGCTGTCCGCCGCTTCGACGGGCACCGCGACCTGGCTCTCCACCGTTTGTGCCAGCGATTCACCGCTGCGGCCTCGATCGCCGTCGGTGGTAACGCACCACCACGCGTCGATGCAGCCGCGGAGTTCCGCCGCGACGCTCGAAGCATCCTTGTCGGTCAGGAGTCCGCATACGGCCAGGGTCCGCCCATCGCTCTTGAGGTCGCGCAGATTGCGCGCCAGCGCGCGCGCCGCAGCCGGGTTGTGCGCCACGTCCAATATCCACGTCGGCGCCTCGAGGTCGGCGGGAGCAATCACCTGGAAGCGCCCGGGGAGATGCACTCGGGCGAGTCCCTGCGCCACCGCCTCGGCAGGGATGGTCAGCCGTGCATCGATCTCTTCGAGGGCGGCGATGGACGTCGCCGCATTCGCATACTGCATGTCGCCCAAGAGCGCCGGCGGGGGCAGATGGCTGCCGCGGAAGCGCCAGCCGGCGTCCTCCCGGGCGTAGATGTACTCGTTCCCCAAGCGCTTGAGCGGCGCCCCGATCGTCCGGGCGATGTCTTCGACGATGCCGGGCATGTCGCTGCTGCCGAGCACGGCCGGGCGGCCTTGCCGGAAAATACCGGCCTTTTCGCTCGCGATGGCCTCGATCGTCGCGCCCAGATATTCTTGATGGTCGAATCCGATGCTCACGACCACCGCGGCATCCGGATCGACCACATTGACGGCATCCAAGCGGCCCCCCATGCCGATCTCGAGCACCCAGGCGTCGAGGCGCGCCGCCTCGAACACCAGCAGCGCCGCGAGCGTGTTGAACTCGAAGAAGGTCAGCCCCACCTCGCCGCGCGCGGTCTCGATTCGCTCGAAGGCCGACACCAGTTCGGCCTCGCCGACCAACCGGTCGTGGACCCGGATCCGTTCGCGATAGTCGCGAAGGTGCGGCGAGGTGAACGTGCCGACCCGGTGGCCCGCCGCCGCCATGATCGCCGCGCAATAAGCGCTCACGGACCCTTTGCCGTTGGTGCCGGCGATGGTTATCACCGGAACCTTGGGCTGCCGCCAGCCCAGCCGATCAAGCACCAGCCGCAGACGGTCCAGTCCGAGATCGATGGCCTGTGGGTGCACCCGCGTTTGGTAGGCGAGCCACTGCTCGAGACTCGGCATGGACCTAGGAGCCCGTCTGACTCATGATCGCATTAGTCAGACAGGCTCCTAGGCTGCGGCGGGTTCTTTGCCGGTCAGCAGGCGCAGCATGGCGCCGATGCGATCGCGCAGCTCGCGCCGGTCAACGATCATGTCGAGTGCGCCGTGCTCGAGAAGAAACTCGCTCCGCTGAAACCCTTCGGGCAGGGTCTCGCGCACGGTTTGTTGAATCACCCGCGGACCGGCGAAGCCGATGAGAGCCTTGGGTTCGCCGATGTTGACATCCCCCAGCATCGCAAGGCTCGCCGACACGCCGCCGGTGGTCGGGTCGGTCATGACCGAAATGAAAGGCAGCCGCGCCTCCGACAGGCGTTTGAGCGCGGCACTGGTCTTCGCCATCTGCAGCAGCGAATACAGCGCTTCCTGCATGCGCGCACCGCCGCTCGCCGCGAAACACACCAGAGGCATGCGATGTTCCAGAGAGTGTTCGACCGCGCGCACGAACTTCTCGCCGACGACGGATCCCATGGAGCCGCCCAGAAAGCGGAATTCGAACGCGCACGCGACCACATCCAGTCCGGCCAATTTTCCCGCCATCACGATCAGCGCGTCGCGTTCGCCGGTCTGCTTCTGGGCTTGGGTGAGCCGATCCTTGTAGCGCTTCGAATCCTTGAATTTGAGCGGGTCCTCCGGTTCAACCCCGGTGGCAAGCTCGGTGGTCGATCCCGTGTCGAGAAACTTCGCCAGTCGCTCGCGGCCGTTGATCCGCATATGGTGGCTACATTTCGGGCACACGTGCAGATTGCGTTCGATCTCCGCGCGATACAGAACGGCATCGCAGGCGGTACATTTGGTCCACAAGCCTTCCGGCACCGAGCGCGTGCGTCGCTCGGTCTTGATGCGCGACGGGACAATTCGCTCGAACCAGGACATGCGCTAGTTTAGCCCAATCAGCTGCTGGGCGGCAGCAAAAGGCCGTGGTCCGGGACCGGAATGCCGTATATCGGCGGATACTCGACCCTCCAGAGGTACAGGCCGGCGGCCGGGGCGGTGGCGCCCGCGAGGCGGCGATCGCGGGCGGCCAGCACGCGGGCCATGGCCGACGCCGGGTCCGGCCCGCGCTGCACGTCGAGCAACGTTCCCACGATGTTGCGCACCATGTGATGCAGATAGGCGTTCGCGGCAATCTCCAGCCATAGATAGTCGCCCTCGCGCCGCACCTCGATGCGATCGACGCGCCTGACCGGGGTTTTGGATTGGCACTCCACCGAACGGAACGCGGAGAAATCGTGCTCGCCGATCAGCGCCTGCGCTGCCGCGTGCATGGCCTCTGCGTCCAGCGCGCGATGGATCCAGGCAGCCCGCGTGCGCTGCAGAGCCGAGCGCGCGCTGCGGTTCAATATGCAGTAGCGGTAAATGCGGCGGGTGGCCCTGTGCCGCGCGTGAAAGCCAACCGCCACCTCCCCGGCCCATTGCAGGGCGATCGCGGGCGAAAGCTTGGTATTGGCGCCCAGCACCCAGGCGCGGGGCGTGCGAACGGCGTTGGTGTCGAAGTGAATGACCTGGCCGACGGCGTGCACGCCGCGGTCTGTACGGCCGGCGCAGATCGCAATGATGGGCTCGCCGGCGACGAAGGATATCGCCGCCTGCACGGCGTCCTGGATGGACACCGAGTGCTCCTGCGACTGCCAGCCGGCGTACTCGGTGCCGTCATACTCCACAAGGGCGGCGACACGGCGGTCCCTGGGTCCCCCGGCGGCCACGTTAACCGGGCAGAGTCTCGATCAGGCGTTGCGCTTCCTGTTTCTGGCTGGTGGAGCCTTCCTGCACGACTTCGTCGAGAATGCTGCGCGCACCTTCCGGATCACCCATGTCCATGTATGCCCGCGCGAGATCGAGCTTGGTGCCCACCTCGCTCATGGTCACCGGCTCGAACTCCGCCGGCGGGATATCGTCGGCTTTGTCTTTCGCGGTTCGATTGGCCGACGAGATCGCTTGAAGCTTGCTGGTCGGCGCCTCGCCACCATTCAGCGCTTCGCCCACGTCGAGATCGAGGCGGCTGCGCTGGCTGGCCTCGAATACTTCGTTCGAGAACATTTCGTCTTCCGCGCGCGGCTGCTCGACGGTGTCGCCGCTTCCCAGTGCGGTCGCCAGCCGATCCAGGTCCAGGTCGATGCTGTCGCCCGTGAGGCCGCGCAGCTTCGAGGTGGAATCCACGTCCACTTTCTCCCCGTCGGCGATATCCGAGTATTCGGGCGATTTGAACTGCGACGTGGCATTGACGTCGAAATTCGCCGGCATCTGTACCGTGGGCGCGGACTCCGGGCCGAGCACCGAGGTCTTGACATCGTCCGGGCCTCCGTCGAGATCCGCGATGAAGGATGCTTCCAGCTCGCGCTCGAGGTTGGTCAGATCGCGATCGCGCGCGCCGTTCTCCATTTCCGTCATCACGCGCCGCGACTTTTCATCGAGGCCGGCCACCATCGTCGGCGCATCGTCCGGATGGTCGGTCGCTTCCAGGTGCGAGTGGCTGTCGGACGGCGAGCCCGTCTGTTCGAGCTGATCGAGGTCCAGGCCCAAATCGTCGATCGACACCTCGGCGGTTTGATCGGCGTTCGCCGACCCCAGCTTGGTGGAAATACGGTCGCGCACATTGCCGGCTTTCAAGGCCGGCGATTCCGTGGTGGGCGCATCCGCGAAACTCATGAGCTCGGACTCCACGGTCGGCTCGTCGCGCGGCGGCATCTCGCGGGTCGGGGACTCATCCGAACCGCGTTCCGGCGCGTCCAAGGTAAAGTCGAGATCGGATGCGGTGCGGATGGCGGGCGATTCGCCGGTCGACGAGGTATCGTCGCCCTCCTTGGCGAGCGGATGATCCAGTCTGCTGCGTTCGCCCTCCGGATCGCCGAACAAATCGATATCGACACGGTTCTCGCCGCCCTCGAGATTCAAGTCGACCAGGGCGCCCGCGCCGCGGCCGCTTCCGGCAGTGCTCGCGAACAAGGGTTCGTCCGGGCAGATCTGCTTGCCCATGATGACGATCTTGTCCCATTCGCCGGCGGGAGCACGGTCGCGCGTCGCCTCCAGACCCTTCGCCGTTTGCAGGAACGCTTCCTTGTTGCCCCAAACGAAATAGATCTCCAGCAGCTTCAGGCGCAGATCGCGCCGGTCCGGCTCGCGCTCGAGTGCAATGCGCACCAGATCGGCGGCCTGGTCATAGAGGCCGTAAGCCATGTGAAAATCGGCTTCGGCCAGGGGATCGCCCTGATCGAGATTGACCGCGCTCTCGCTCGACATCGTGTCTTCGGGCGCCTTGATGTCGACGTCCGTATCGGCCAGGCCGTCGGGTGCGGCATCGAAGTGCGGCTGCGGATGCTCGCCTGATTCCTCGACCACGAATGAATCGTCGCCCCTGCGCATGCCGGTGAGCTTGGCGGTCGGATCGCGGAAGTCGGCGACGCCGGTCGTTTTCATCGCGGGCAAATCGCCTTCGCCGCCCGCACGTCTGCGCCGCCATGCGGCGAGCATGAGCACGGCGAACAAGTCAATCATCACCGCGGCCGGCACCCACCAATTCGCCGCGACCCAGTCGATCCAGGAACCCGACTCCGGAGGCGGCGCCGCGGCCGGCTTCTTTGGCACGGCAGGCGTCGGCGCAGGCGCCGAGGCGCTTTCCGCCGGCGATGGCAGCGGAGTTGCCGAGGAGGCGGGCGCCGTCGGCGCGGGCGGAGGAGCCGCTGCAACCGACGGCGCGGGCTTGGTTTGAGCCGGCTCCGGCGCTGCGGGCGCCGGAGCCGTGGCGGGCGCACCGAGCTTGCGCTGCAGGGCGCTGAGCTCGCCGTTTCGGACGTCGATCAAGCGATGCGATTCCGCGAGCTGTCCTTCCAGATCCTTGACCCTCTCCCGGAGCGCCTGCGCTTCCGCGGCGGCCGCGGTCGAATCGCCGGTACCCGTGCCAGCACCGCTCGAGCCGCCGCCGGCGCCCGGAGTCACGAGGCGCAGGTGACCGCCGGATTCGGCACCGCCCGTGCTGCGCCAGGCATTCATCTGGCGGTGCACTTCGCTGGTCGCTTCGATCTGATTCAAGGCGGCCATTTCATCCGCGCCCGGGACCCGCAGCACTGCGCCGCGGCGTAAAATATTGATGTTCCCGCCGAACGCATCCGGGTTCGCGCGATACACCGCCACCATGGTCTGATCGATGTCCGCCGCATGGGCGCTCAAGCTCCGCGCAATCTTGGTCAGCGTGTCTCCCTTGCCCACCCGATAGCTGTTGCCGGTGGGCGGTGCGGCCGGCTCAGGCGCGGCGGCGGCGGACGGACTGGCCGCCGCCCGACTGGGGGCCGGCGGTGCCGCGATCACGGGCGCAGCCCGGCGGGCCGGCGCGGCGGCAACGGTGGGCGCGGTGACCGGAGCTGCACTGCTCGCCGTCTCGCCCGGCGTGTATACCGGCGGATCCAGCAATACCGTGTACTCGCGCATGAGGCGGCCGCGCGCCCAGTTCACTTCGACCAAGAAAGTCACGAAAGGCTCGGGAATCGCGTCGGTGGAATGCACCAACAAGGCATCGTGGCCGTCCTTGCCCTTGCCCACCGTGAAGGTCAGCGTCGACAGGAACGGCGGACGATCGATGCCATAGCGGGTGAACGCATCGCGGCCGGCCAGCGAGGCCCGCAGGGCGGTCAACTCATCCGGCGTGGCCGCAATCAGGTCGATCTCAGCGTTCATCGGCTCGTTGAGCGCCGATTTCAAATGGATCTCACCCAGGCCAAGCGCCCAAGACGAGGACGGCCACAAAAAAGAAGAGGACAGCAGGCACGCCATCAGCAGCAGGCGACGCATCGTCTCAAACATTTCTTCTCCCAGGAATCCGGTGGGCACGAGGGTAAAGTTCATTGTGCCATAGGGGCTTGCAATCGAATTCTCACTGACCACTTGCCTTTTACATAAGCGAATAACTATATCTCACCGGGGTCTATTTACCAAAATATGGGCTACTGAAACTGCGTTATGTGCCGCACATTTCCGAACATTATCGGCCACGACCCAAAAATTTAGAGCGCGGTCACGGGTCAGATCCGCCCGCAAGCGGCCTACATATACCTTATCGGGTGCGATTGCCAATGCGGCAGGCGTCGGATATTCCATGGTCGAATCCGGTTCGATGACGCTGAGGCCCCTGCCGCGTTGCAACACCGCCGCCGCATCGGCCGCGCTCAATGAGCGCTCGAAGCTGGCATGGACGGCCAAGCCGTGGCCGAAGAACACCGGCACCCGCACCGCCGTCGCATTGATCTTGAGCAGCGGCAGATCGAGCACACGGCGGCACTCCTCCCATAATCGCCGCTCCTCGCGCGATGCGCCATCCGCGTCCAAAGCATCCACTTGCGGAATCACATTGAAGGCGATCTGCCGGCCAAACGCGCGTCCCCTCGCCTTCTTGCCGCTCAGCATGGCCACGGTCTCGGCGGCGAGCTCCTCCATGGCGCCGCGTCCGCTGCCGGACACCGCCTGGTACGTTGCCACCTCGGCGCGCTCCAGGCCTGCCCGCGCATGCAGCGGCGCCAGCACCGTGGCGAGCGCCACGCTCGCGCTTCCCGGCAGGGCAATCAGACCCTGTCCGCCGACGGCATCCAGAGCATCGGCGTTGACATCCGCCGCCACCAGCGGCACATCGGCGCGCGCCCGGAAGGCGGCGGAACCGTCGATGACCCACGCATGCGCGGCCGCGGCTTCGGCGTAGCGTTGGGATATCGCCGCACGCCCGCAAAAGAAGGCCAGATCCACGCGCGAAAAATCAAAGGCGGCAACGTCGCCCACGGGAAGCGCCTTGGCCGACTCCGCCCCCTCATCCGTCACCGGCCGGCCCACATTGCGCTCGTCATCGAGCGCATGCAATTCGGCAAACGCCATTTTGCGCGCGCGCAGCTCGTCGATCACGGCCTCGCCGATCAGGCTCGATGCGCCGACCACAGCAATGCGCAACCCCGCCCTCTCGTTCATTGCGTGATGACCGGCGTGGTGCGGACCACATCCGCGCACTGAGCGCGGAAGCGCAGATAGTGATCCATCAACACCAGCGCCAGCATGGCCTCGGCAATCGGCGTGGCGCGGATGCCGACGCAGGGATCGTGCCGTCCGGTGGTGATCACCTCGGTGGGCTTGCCGTGAATGTCGATGGTCTTGCCCGGCAAGGTGATGCTCGAGGTGGGCTTGAGTGCCAGGCTCACCACGATTTCCTGTCCCGAGGAAATGCCGCCGAGAACGCCGCCGGCGTGATTGCTCGTGAAACCCTGCGGGGTGAGTGCATCGCGATGCTCGGAGCCGCGCTGTTCGACCGCGCGGAACCCGGCACCGATCTCCACGCCCTTCACGGCATTGATGCCCATCATGGCGCTCGCGAGATCTGCGTCGAGCCGCTCGAACACCGGCTCACCCAAACCAGGCGGCACGCCCCGGGCGATGACGGTCACGCGTGCACCGATGGAATCTCCCGCCTCGCGCAGGCCCCAGATGAACTCCTCGAGCTCCTTGATGCGGCTCGGGTCCGGGCAGGAAAAGGGATTGTCGTAGGCGCTGGCCGGATCCACCGGCTGCAGCACCAGGGGGCCCATCTGCGCGAGATATCCGTGAATGCTGACCTGCAGCCGCTCCCGCAGGTACTTGCGCGCGATGGCGCCTGCCGCCACGCGCATCACCGTCTCGCGCGCGGAGGAACGTCCGCCGCCGCGATAGTCGCGAAAACCATACTTTTGCTGGTAGGTGTAATCCGCGTGGCCGGGGCGAAAGCGGTCCTTGATCTTCTCGTAATCGCGCGAGCGCTGATCCTCATTCGCCACCATGAGGCCGATGGGCGTGCCCGTGGTCTTGCCTTCGAACACCCCCGACAAGATGCGCACCGTATCGGGCTCGCGGCGCTGGCTGGTGTACTGCGACGTGCCCGGGCGCCGCCGATCGACGTCCGCCTGCAGGTCCGCCTCGCAGAGAGGCAGACCCGGCGGGCAGCCGTCCACCACGCAACCGAGCGCGGGGCCGTGGCTCTCCCCAAAACTCGTCACCGTAAAGACGCGACCGAATGTATTGCCCGCCACGCGCTTCCCCTTTTCCCAAGCCTCTTCGTCAACCCTCTTCGCCCTCGAGCCCTTCGTCGTCACCCGGGGCGCTCACTCCGCGTCCAGGTCCCGCGCCCGCAGCAAGAATACTCCGCCGCCGCCCATCGCTATCTCCGGCCAAACGAACGGGAGCCTCGGAAAAGTGCGCAGCAGCGTGGCTTCGGTATTGCCCACTTCCACGACCAGTATGCCGTCGCGGCTGAGGTGCCGCCGCGCCCCGGCGAAGATCGCCCGCACCGAATCGAGGCCGTCGGCGCCCGAGGCAAGGCCGATTCTGGGCTCGTGCTCGTACTCGCGCGGCAGTCTGCGCATTTCCGCGCGCCCGACATAGGGCGGATTGCTCACGATGATATCGTAACGGCGGCCCTTCACGGCGTCGAAATAATTCGAGCGCAGCACCCTGACGCGCTTTTCCAAATTCAGGCGGCGCACATTGCGGCGGGCCACCTGTAGCGCAGCCGCGGACACGTCGACGGCATCCACTCTTCCCTTGGGAAAGGCCATGGCGCACGCCAATGCGATCGCGCCCGAGCCGGTCCCGACATCCAGGATCCGGCGTACGCGGCGCGCATCCACCCAGGGCTCAAAGCGCTGCATGGCGAGTTCGGCGATGGGCGAGCGCGGCACCAGTACACGCTCATCCACATAGAGTTCGAGACCGGCGAAGAAAGACCGGTGCGTGAGGTAAGGCAGCGGCACGCGTTCGGCGATACGCCGTGCGAGCAGCGCGTCGATCCGCGCCGACCGGCGCGCGCTCAGCCTTCTGGAATAGGCGCTCGAACCCAAGGCATGGTCGAGGCCGGCGACGAAGAACACCAGTTCGGCCGCCTCGTCGCGTGCGTTGTCCGTGCCGTGACCGAAGTGCACGCGCGCCGATTTGAGCGCCCTTGCCACGCGATCGATGGCCGAGCCCACGGATTCACCGGCCGCTTCGCGTCCGGGGTCGGCTTCCCTTCCTGCAAGGGCGGTGTCGGCGGCTGTGTGGGATAATCGGCGCATGGCGGTCCAATCGAAATACTTGTCCCTCGTACTGTTCTGCGTCGTCGGCATCGCGGGCATCGCCGCCTCGGCAATGTGGCGTCACCGCGCGCCCGCGGTTGAATTGGTCACGGGGACCTTCCTCACACCTCAGCACGCGCTGCCGGATTTTAGCCTGATCGACCAGCAAGGGAGGGTCTTTGGCTCCGCCAATCTGCGCGGCCGCTGGTCCTTGCTGTTTTTCGGCTATACGAATTGTCCGGATCTTTGTCCGACGACGCTCACCACCCTGGCCGCGATGCAGAAGCGCCTGCGCGCAGCCAAGGCGCCGGTGCTGCCGCAGGTCATCTTCGTGTCGGTCGACGCCAAGCGCGACACCCCTTCGCAGATGGCCACCTATGTACCGTATTTCGATCCCGAATTCATCGGCCTCACGGCCGCCGATCAGCCGAGCATCGAAGCCGTCGCCAAGAAGCTCGGGGTTGCCGTCATCATCCGGCCGGCATCCGGCGGCAATTACACCGTCGATCACTCCGGCGCCATTTTTGTGGTCGATCCCGGCGGCCGGCTCACCGCGATCCTGAGCGGCCCCTTCGGCGTCGAAGCCTTGCAGGGTGATTTCCAGCGCATCGTCGCCGCGAGCGGCGTTCTCGCCGGCCCGGCATGAACGACGAGAGCGGCGCGAGCCACGGCGGCGGGGCGGGCCACGGCTCGAGCGCGAGCGGCGGTCGGGGTGCGAGCGGTGCGGATGCGAGCCGTGGCGGCCTTCGCGACAGGCTGTTCGTGTGGTTTCAATATTTGCTGCCGCAGCACGGACTCTCGCGGCTGGTGCTGGCGGCGACCCGGGTGCGCGCCGCGTGGTTCAAGAATTGGATCATACGGTGCTTTCTCGGGCTCTACCGCGTCGACATGACCGAAGCGGCCGAGACCGATCCTTACCGCTATGGCAGCTTCAACGAGTTCTTCACCCGCGCCCTCAAAGCCGGCGCGCGCCCGATCGCGGGCGACCCTGCCGCCGTCGCAAGTCCCGTCGACGGCTGCGTGAGCGAAGCGGGGATCATCGACCGTGACCGGCTGTTGCAGGCCAAGGGGCGCGACTACTCCCTCACGGAGCTGCTCGCGGCACGGCCTTGGGCAAGCCGCTTCGAAGGCGGCTCCTACGCCACGATCTATCTCGCGCCTTTCAATTATCACCGCGTGCACATGCCGCTTCGCGGAGAACTGAAGGAGACCGTGTACGTTCCCGGCCGCCTGTTCAGCGTCAACGCCGCGACGGCGCGGCATGTCCCCGGGCTGTTCGCGCGCAACGAGCGCGTCTTGACGCTGTTCGACTCGGGCGCCATCGGTGAGTTCGCTTTGGTGCTGGTGGGGGCGCTCAATGTGGGCAGCATGGCGACGGTCTGGGCGGGAGACATCACGCCTGCGGCGCGGCGCGTGATCGCGCGGATACCGGGCCCGCCGGCGACACTGGAGAGAGGCGCGGAACTCGGCCGCTTCAACATGGGGTCGACCGTGATCCTGTTGTTCGAGCCGAACCGCGTGCGCTGGCACCCCGAGGTGCACGCGGGCAGCGTGGTTCGGCTGGGGCAATCACTCGGGGTCATCTCGTGAGCGGGGTCATCTCGCGAGCGGGATCATCTCGTGAGCGGAGTCATCTCACGAGCGGGGTGGTCCCGTGAGTGGGGTCATCTCGTGAGTGGAGTCATCTCGTGAGGTGGCGCCCGACCGCGGCCTTGAGTGCTCTGCAACGCCGCGCGGCGATGTTGGCCGCCGCGCGCGCGTTCTTCGCGGATCGCGGCGTGCTCGAAGTGGAAACCCCGATACTGAGCCGGGCCGCGGTCAGCGATCCGCAAATCGAATCGTTGGCGACTCGAGTCGCCGGCATGGCGTCACGGGCCTACCTCTGCACCTCGCCTGAATACGCCATGAAGCGGCTCCTGGCGGCAGGCAGCGGCGACATCTTCCAGATCTGCAAGGTGTTCCGCGACGGCGAGCGCGGCCGTTGGCACAACCCGGAGTTCACGCTCATCGAGTGGTACCGTTTGGGGTTCGATGACGCGGCGCTGATGACCGAGGTCGAGGCGCTGATCGGCCGCCTGTTGGCACCCCATGGCCTCGAACCGGCGGAACGTCTGAGCTACTCGGCCGCCTTGCAGCGCCATGCGGGCGTCGACGCGAACAGCGCGAGCGACCGCGACCTGACCGAGTCGGCGCGGCGACACGGCATCGATTGTCGGGCCGAACTCGACCGCGATGCCAAGCTCGACCTCTTGATGGGCCTGGTCGTGGGGCCCCGCTTAGGGTTGGAGCGGCCGTGTTTCATCTGCGACTACCCTGCCTCACAGGCGGCGCTCGCTCGATTGAAGCCGGGTCAGCCGCCGGTCGCGGCACGCTTCGAGCTTTATCTCCACGGCGTCGAGCTGGCGAACGGCTTCCACGAGCTGTTGAATTCGGACGAACAACGCCAGCGCTTCACGCGGGATTTGGCGCTGCGCCGTGCGCGCGGCCAGGTGGAACCGCCACTGGATGAGCACTTGCTGGAGGCGCTGGCCTCGGGGATGCCGGATTGCGCCGGGGTCGCCCTTGGCTTCGATCGCCTGGTCGCCGTCGCCCTGGGAGCACCGCAGCTCGCCGACGCCATGGCCTTCACCATCGACAACGCTTGACGCGCGCCAATCTTTCTCATGCACGGAGGCCGGATCGGCCTCCTTCGAACGACTAATCCCCGCTAGCCCTTGCCGCGCGACAGGTACTCGCCCGTGCGGGTGTCGATGCGCAGGATCTCGCCCTCGTTGATGAACAGCGGTACCCGGACCACGGCGCCGGTTTCCAGCTTCGCGGGCTTGGAGCCGCCGGTGGCGGTATCGCCGCGGACGCCGGGGTCCGTCTCGATGACCTTGAGTTCCATGTGCGCCGGCGGCGTCACCTGCAGCGGCACGCCGTTCCACAGGGTGACCACGCAGATCGTGCCGTCTTTCAGCCACTGGGCGCCGTCGCCCACCGCTTCCTTGGAGGCCGTCAGCTGTTCGAAGGTTTCGGGCACCATGAAGTTGAAAAAATCGCCGTCCCTGTACAGGTACTGCATATCCGTATCGACGACGTCGGCGGCTTCGACCGTATCCCCGGATTTCCACGTGCGCTCTATGGTCCGGCCTGTCTTCAGATTGCGCACCCTGACGCGATTGAAGGCTTGACCCTTTCCCGGCTTGACCATTTCGTTTTCGACGATGGCGTAGGGGTCGCCGTCGATCAGGATCTTGAGACCGGACTTGAATTCGTTCGTGCTGTAGTTCGCCATCGAAGGCCTCGGACTTGAAGGGCGCGTATGATAGCCGCAACCCCTGACCTTGGCCAATGCCGGGGCATTTCGCGGCCTCGGGCGAGCCGCCGGCCTTCCTGGTGAGGTTTGACGCCGGTCCCAGAATCACTTGGACCTCAGGTGTTACACTTTGCGCCCATTTTCGGAGGATTTTGACCCGTGAGCGAACAGGGGGCAGTTCCAATGATCGTCATGACGCGGTCGCAGGACCACGTCGAGGCCGTCAACAGCGCGCTGCGCAGCGCCGGCCACCCGGTGCATTGCACGTGGCTGCCGGATGCCCGCGACCTCGGGGATGCCCTCACACAGCTCAACCCCGAGATGCTGGTCGCGTTCATCGAGGAGCTCGGCATCGATCTGGCGTCGCTCATGAAGGTCAAACAGCAGAGCGCGCCGGGGATGCCGGTGCTGATCATGCGCGAGCACGTCGACGAAGCCTCCATCGCCGAGGCCATGCGCCTGGGCGCGCAGGATGTGGTGACGCTGACCAACCGCAGCCGCCTACAATCGGTCGCCACCCGTGAGCTTCGTGCCTTCCGCCTGGAGCGCGCGCTCTCGGCCACGCTGTCCTCGGCCCGCGAGTATCGCGAGCAGCTGCAGAATTTTCTCGAAGGCTCGGCCGACGCCATCACCCACGTGCAGGAAGGCATCATCGTGGATGCCAATCGCGCCTGGCTCGAGCTGTTCGGCTATTCGGGCGACGAAGCGCTCACCGGCACGCCGCTCATGGACCTGTTCGAGCAGGAGACGCATCCTGCCCTCAAGGGTGCGCTGGTTGCCTGCCTGCAGGGCAAGTGGTCGGGCCATGACCTCAAAGTACAGGCGTTGCTCTCGGACAGTTCGAGTCTGGCGCTCGAGCTGCTCCTCACCAAGGCCGACTACGAGAACGAGCCGGCCGTGCGCATAGCGATATCCGCGACGCAAAAGAAGGACCGCGATCTCGAGGTACAGCTCGCCGATGCCGTCAAGAACGACGCCTCGACGCGCTTTCTGCAGCAGCGCTATATGATCGCCGCGGTGCGCGAACGTTGCGCGCACGCCATGAAGGGCGGCGTGCGCCGGTTCGCGCTCATCAAGCCGGACCGCTTCGTCGAAATTCAGAAGTCCATCGGCGTGCTCGCGAGCGAGGATTTCATGACCCAGCTCGCCGACCTGCTGCGCACGCAGCTGACGCCCACCGATCTCTGCGGCCGCTTCGGCGGCAACGGCTTGGTTGTCTTGCTGGAACGCGGCACGGCCCGCGACGTCGAGACCTGGGCCGAGAACGTCGTGAAGCGTGTGCACGAACATGTGTTCGCGATCGAGGACAAGACCCTGGCGGCCACGGTGACCGTGGGTTTGGGGCTCTTGCCGGCGATCAACCCCGACGCGGGAAGTGCGACAGCCCCTGATGTGAGCGGTGCGATCACCGATGCGGTCAGCGCCGTGCGGCGCGGACGCGAACTCGGCGGCAATCAGATGTACGTGGTCGACAAGTCCGACACCGACACCCGGGTGCAGGCCTACGACAAGATCTGGGTCAAGCACATCAAGAGTGCGCTGATGGAGAACCGCTTTCGCCTGGTGCAGCAGCCGATTGCAAGCCTGCTCGGCGAGGACAAGGGCATGTTCGACGTCCTGGTGCGCATGCTGGACGAACAGGGTACGGAAGTGCTGCCGGCGGAATTCATCGCGGCCGCCGACCGCAACGACCTGATGAAGAACATCGATCGCTGGGTGATCGGCGCGTCCATGTCCTTCGCCGCCAACCGCAAAGCCTCCTGCATTTTCGTGCGCGTGTCCAAGGACACCGTGCTCGACAAGAGCTTGCTCCCCTGGCTCGATACCCAGCTGAAATCGCTCAAGATCGAAGCGAAGCGCATATGCATCCAGGTGACTGAAAACCTCGCGAATCAGTACGTGCGGCAGACGAAGGAGCTGGCGGAGAGCCTGCGCAAACTCGGGTTTCGTTTTGCCCTGGAGCACTTCGGCACCGGCCGCGACCCCTTGAAGCTGCTCGCCGACATCGACATGGACTTCATCAAGGTCGACGGGTCGTTGATGCAGGGACTGTCGACGAATCAGCTCCAACAGCAGCGCGTGAAGGGCCTCGTCGAAGCTGCGAAACGCAGGGGCGTGGAAACCGTGGCCGAGCGCGTCGAAGACGCCAACACCATGGCCGTGCTGTGGCAGCTCGGGATCGAGTTCATCCAGGGGTACTTCGTCAATGCTCCGGAGGATGTGACCATGTCGGGCGACAAGCGCTAGCCGGATATTCACGAGCGATCTCGTGCACGGAGGCAGGACCCTACCTCCGTCTACGACTCCGTGTTTGTGAATAGTCCCGGTTAAGTTGCGGAGACTTCGAGGCGGTCGACCTGTTTGTAGGCGCGCGAGAACCGCTGCCGGCGTTGGCCTTTCTTCTCCTGGAACTGTTTGAGGTCGTGGTACTTGAGCTTCATCGGCGCGCTGTTGCCGCTGTAAATCGTCAGCACTTCGCCGGGAGCGACGACGGCCATGGCGACCAGGTATGCGTCGCGGTCGGCGGATTTCTTGCCGGGAATGCCGAACAGGTTCTGTCCCTTGCCGGCGGTCATTACTTCGATCTCGGCGGCAGGCAGCGCCAGCACTTCGCCGCTGTCGTTGACGAAAATGGCGAGCGCCGACTTCTCTGCGATCGGCTGGGCCGGCAGAACCCGCGCGTTCTCGGGGACCTTGAGGACGGACTTGCCCTTCTTGTTGCGGGCGTACAGCTCACCCAATTTCGCCGCAAATCCGTAGCCGGCATCGCTCGCGAGCAGCCAGAGATCGTCCGGTTCGCCGATCAGCACCGCGGCAAAGGTGGCGCCGTCCGGGGGATCGACCGTGCCCGACAGCGGCTCGCCGTAACCGCGCGCGGCCGGCAGCTGGTGGGCATCCAGGCTGTAGGCCCTGCCCGTCGAATCGATGAACACGGCTTGCTGCAGGTTGCGGCCGCGGGCGGCGGCCTGGAACTCATCCCCGCCCTTGTAGCTCAAGGAGCGGACATCGATGTCGTGCCCTTTCGCGGCGCGCACCCAGCCCAAACGGGACAGCACGACGGTGACGGGCTCGCTGGTGAGAAGCTCGGTCTCGGAGATGGCCTGGGCGGCCTCGCGCTCCACCAGCCGGGTGCGGCGCTCGTCGCCGTACTCTTCGGCATCGCTCATCAACTCGTCGCGGACCAGCCTGGTGAGCTTCGCCTTGCTCTTCAGTATGCCTTCGATTTCGTCGCGCTCCTCCGCGAGTTCCTTTTGCTCATCGCGGATTTTCATCTCCTCGAGACGCGCGAGGTGGCGCAGCTTGGTCTCGAGTATCGCTTCCGCTTGTTCGTCCGACAGCTTGAAGCGCTTCATCAGCACCGGCTTCGGCTGCTCCTCGGTGCGCACGATGCGGATCACTTCGTCGAGGTTGAGGTACGCGATCAACAGGCCGTCGAGGATGTGCAGCCTGGCATTCAACTTGGCGAGCCGGTGGCTCAGCCGCCGGGTGACGGTGGACTTGCGGAACTGCAGCCACTCGAGCAGCAGTGCCTTGAGGGGCATCACCCGCGGCCGGCCGTCGAGGGCGATGACGTTGAGATTCACCCGGTAGTTGCGCTCGAGGTCGGTGGTGGCGAACAAGTGCGCCATCAGCGCCACCGTGTCCACGCGATTGGATTTCGGCACGATGACGAGGCGGGTGGGATTCTCGTGATCCGATTCGTCGCGGAGGTCCTCGACCATGGGCAGCTTTTTCTGCTGCATCTGGGCGGCGATCTGTTCCTGCACCTTGGTTCCGGATACCTGGAACGGCAGGGCATCGATCACGATCTCGCCGTCCTCGATCTTATAGGTCGCACGGGCCTTGAAGCTGCCGGACCCGGTATCGTACATCTGCACCAGCTCGTCGCGCGGCGACACGATTTCCGCTCCCGTCGGCAGATCAGGCCCTTTGATGTGCGCCATGATCTTGCGCGTGCTCAGATCCGGGTCATCGAGCAGGGCCACGCAGGCCTTGATCACCTCGCGCAAATTGTGCGGCGGGATGTCGGTGGCCATGCCCACCGCGATTCCCGATCCGCCGTTGAGCAGCAGGTTCGGCACCCGTGCCGGCAGCATGGTGGGCTCTTCCAAGGAGCCGTCGAAATTCGGCGCCCATTCCACGGTGCTGGATCCGAGCTCCTCCAGCAGCAGCGTGGCATAGCGCGTCAACCGCGACTCGGTGTAACGCATGGCAGCGAACGATTTTGGATCGTCCGTGGAGCCCCAATTGCCCTGGCCGTCGACGATGGGATACCGGTAGGCGAAATCCTGCGCCATGTGAACCATGGCCTCATAGCAGGCGGAATCGCCGTGTGGATGGAACTTGCCGATCACGTCGCCGACCGTGCGCGCCGATTTCTTGTGCTTGGCGCCGGCGGCGAGGCCGAGCTCGCTCATCGCGTAGACGATGCGCCGCTGTACGGGCTTCAAGCCGTCGCCGAGATGCGGCAGCGCCCGGTCCAGGATCACGTACATCGAGTAATCGAGGTAGGCGCGCTCCGCAAACGACTTGAGCGGCTCCTTCTCCACGCCTTCGAAATTGAGTTCTTGGTCTTTCATCGCATTGTCGTCGCTGCGCTAAACGTGCGCCAGATTACCCTTGGTCTCGAGCCATTCGCGCCGATCGCCGGCCCGCTTCTTGGCCAGCAGCATGTCCAGCATCTGGTCCGGGCTGTCTTGCGCATCGATGGTCATCTGCACCAGCCGGCGCGTCTGCGGCGCCATGGTGGTTTCGCGCAGTTGAAGCGGGCTCATTTCGCCCAGGCCTTTGAAGCGCATCACGACCGGCTTGGCGCGCGGATTTTCCGCGGCAATGCGCTTCAGCGCCTTCTCGCGTTCCGCCTCATCGAGCGCATAGACCACTTCCTTGCCCACGTCGATGCGAAACAGCGGCGGCATGCACACGTACACATGCCCGGCCGTCACCAGCGGCCGGTAGTGGCGCAGAAACAAGGCGCACAGGAGCGTCGCGATATGCTGACCGTCGCTGTCCGCATCCGCCAGAATGCAGATCTTGTGATACCGCAGACCCGACAGATCGGTGGCGGAAGGGTCGACGCCGATCGCGATGCTGATGTTGTGCACCTCTTGGGATTGCAGCACTTCGCCGCTGTCCGCCTCCCAGGTATTCAGGATCTTGCCGCGCAACGGCATGATGGCCTGGGTCACGCGATCCCGTGCCTGTTTCGCCGATCCGCCGGCCGAATCGCCCTCGACCAGAAACAGCTCGCCGCGCGCCGGATCCTGGCTGACGCAGTCGGCGAGTTTTCCGGGCAGCGCGGGTCCGGCAACGATACGTTTGCGCGCCACTTTCTGGCTGTCCTTGAACCGCTGCTGCGCATTGGCGATCGCGAGCATGGCGATTTTCTCGCCCTGATCGGGATGCTGGTTGAGCCATAGCGCAAAGGCGTCCTTGATCACGCCCTGTACCACTCCGGCCGATTCGCGCGACGAGAGCTTCTCCTTGGTCTGTCCCGCGAACTGCGGCTCGCGCATCTTCATCGAAAGCACGAAGCTCACGCCGTCCCAGACGTCCTCGGGCGTCAACTTCAACCCGCGCGGCACCAGGTTTCTGAATTCGCAGAACTCGCGCACCGCATCGGCGGCTCCCGACCGCAGGCCGTTGACGTGCGTGCCGCCCTCCACCGTGGGAATCAGATTGACATAGCTCTCCGTGACGCCGTGCTCCGACTCGAGCACCCAGGCGAACGCCCAATCCAGCGAACCGCCCTCGATATCGCGCTTGCCGTAGAACGTCTCGGCCGGCAGCCATTCACCCTTGCCCAGCTCCTCCGCCAGGTATTGATGCAACCCGCCGGTATAGAACCACTCGTCGCGTTCACCCGTGAATTCGTCGGCGAGCGTGACCCGCAGCCCGGGACACAGCACCGCTTTCGCGCGCAGCACCTGCTTCAGCCTCGGTATCGCGAATTTATCCGTGTCGAAGTATTGCGGATCGGGCCAGAACCGAATGGTGGTTCCGGTCTTCGATTTCGGCACGTCGCCCACGACCTCGAGCTTGGATTTCAGGCGCCCGCCAGCGAAACTCACGTTGTATTCCTTGCCGCCGCGGCGCACCCAGCACTCCAGGTGCTTCGACAGCGCATTGACCACCGACACGCCCACTCCGTGCAATCCGCCGGAATGCTGGTAGGTCTTGTCGTTGAATTTTCCGCCCGCATGCAGGCGGGTCAAAATCAACTCGACGCCGCTGATCTTTTCCTTCGGGTGAATATCGACCGGCATGCCGCGGCCGTCGTCCTCGACTTGCAGGGAGCCGTCCTTGAACACCGTCACACCGATGTTCCGGCAGAAGCCCGCGAGCGCTTCATCGACGCTGTTGTCGATGACTTCATGGGCGAGATGGTTCGGCCGCGTCGTGTCGGTGTACATGCCCGGACGCCGGCGAACCGGGTCGAGGCCGCTCAATACCTCGATGTCGGAGGCCGTATAAGAAGACGCTGCCATCGTTACCTCGTCAAGCGCTGCGCGCTGAATCTACGGACCGTGCCGAGCTTCCCGGCCGAGGCGGCGGAGTCTACCATGCTGGTCCACGGCGAATCAGCTGGCAGCCTATTCGCGATTCGGCTATCTTCCGAGCACCATGGGAATCGCAAACGTTCAGAATCTGGTGCGTACTCTGCCGGTGCTGCCGCGTCCTTACGGCATTCGCGTGCGGCTCAAGGCGGGAGATCCGTTTGCGAAGCTGCTCGGCACCGACTGGCAGAAAACCCACTGGTTCTTCACCGCCCCGGAACGCGACCGCGTCCTCGAAGACATGTCGCGCAAGCACGAATATTCCCGAATCGGCGACCAACCCGCGCTGGTGTTCGAAAAAGTCGAAAAGCTCGCCGAGAGCCGAATTTTTTGAACTCCCCGAATCCGAAACCATAACCTTCGGGGTCGCCCCAACCCCGTAAATCCGGCGCGCCAGCGCCTTCCGAATCCGAAACCATAACCTTCGGGGTCGCTCCGACCCCGTAAACCCGGCGCGCCAGCGCCTAAAAAGTTCGGCCGAGGAACAGGTAGAAGGCAGCACTCCCCGACGTGTCGTACCCAGATCCCAGGTACACAGGTCCAAGAAAAGTGTCGAACGCCACAAACACCGACGCGTCCTTGTGCGCCGACCCAAAGTTGATATCGCCGCGGTGCCGCCAGGTATTGCCGACCTCGAAGGACATGCCAAGATAGGCGGGAAACTCGAAAAAGCCCTCGCCGCCGCGGCCGATTTTGCGAAAGTAGATCGCGCGGGCAATCGCGTAGTGCGGGCCGATCAACGAGTTGGTCGCGAGCCCCGATAAATTGAAAAATCCGCCCAAGGAATAGAACTCCGGCAGCGCGTTGGGTTTGTAATCGCCGTCCAACGTGGTCCCGGCCGAAGTCCAGAGCAAAACGGTGTTGCGGCCGCGAGAGCCCGCCACCAACCAATCGGCCGTTGCCTTGTCCGACGCGACATCCGCGCCCAGATTGGTGCGATTGGCATCCCACTGCAGGCTGAATGTCTGGCCTTCGCGCGGGAAATGGACATTGTCGAGGCGATCGTAACTGAACTTGAAGAAATACTCGCCGTTGTTGTACTCCTGTTCCACCAATGTCGGGTCGCCAAGGCGCACCCGGGTCAAGCCGTTGGTTCTATGGAGTCCCGCGCGGATTTCGCCCCAATTGCCAAGGTTGCGTCCGACGTCGAGATCGGCTTCCGCCTCGCGGTCGCGAAAATCGGCGACCAAGAGATTTTTGGAGTAGATCGGCAGATCGCGCGCCTCGACGCGAACGCTCGGCGCCGCGAACCACGTGCGCGACGCGTTGAGGGGTTGATAGAACTCGCTGACGATCTTGGGGTCGCTGCCGATCTGCAGATCCGTCAGGTTTTCGGCGCCCAGCTCGTTGATTTCCGTCAAGACGAAGCGCACCGCTGCGTTGTAGCGGCTATTCCCCTGGAAATCATCTTCCAGATTCAGGCCGAAACGCAGGTAATTGGGGCCCCAGGATTTTCTCCGCGCCCGCACTTCGATGCCGGATTCCTGGTCGGTACCCTGGCCTTGCTCGACCAGGGCGTAGTCCAGAGTCTCGAAATTTCCCAGTCCGTACAATTCCGTGATGCGCTTGCTCGTTTGATCGAGGTCGAGCGGCTTTCCCACCAGCGGCTGCATCTCGGCCAGAATGGTCTTTTCATAGCGCTTGGATTGCTCGTCCACACGGACGAACTTGATGGGCGGGAGGCCCGGCTCGCGCGCCGCGCGCCGCGCCAGGTAATCCCGATATGCGCCGTCGCCGACGGCGTACGCCGAAAGTTTGCTGATGGCTTCGCGCGCCGCGTCGGCGCCGCGAGCGATGACGGCGCTTGGAGAGGTGAAGTCGGTCACCGGCGCCGAGCCCAGATTGGGCTCGATCAATATATCCTGCGAGGTCAAGCTGGCCCGCTGGCGGTCGGAGTCCTTGCGAACCAGAATCGCCAGCATCTGGTTGGAAATCGACAGCGCGGAATCGAGCGCGGCGCGCGGCTGCAATTGGAAACTCACGTCGGATACGATGAGAATATCCGCATGCATTGCGCGCGCCACACTGACGGGCAGGTTTTCCGCCAGTCCGCCGTCGACCAGCAGGCGACCGTTCAATTCGACCGGCGCGAACACACCCGGCGCCGACATGCTGGCGCGCATGGCGATCGCGAGATCGCCCTTGTCCATCACCACGGCGTTGCCGGTCTCCAAATCGGTGGCCACCGCGCGAAATGGGGTGGGCAGCAGATCGAAATCCGTGCCGTTGCTGAACGGCAGGGTCAGCTGGCGCAGCGTCTCCTGCAGCTTTTGCCCTTGAATGAAGCCCTTCGGCAGCAAGATTTCCCGGTGCTTCAATCCGAGCGGCAGCCTCACCAGAAAATTCCGGTCGTCCTGCTTGCGCCTGAAGGCAAGGTCCTGGCGAGGCGGCGCGTCGTGAAACGCCTCCTGCCAATCGAGCGAGCGCATCGTCGCGTCGATCTCGAGCGCCGTCATGCCGCTGGCATACAGACCGCCGACGATGGCGCCCATGCTGGTGCCGGCGATGCAGTCGACCGGAATTTTCAGATCCTCGAGGATCTTCAGTACGCCGATGTGCGCCATGCCGCGCGCGCCGCCGCCGGAGAGCACCAGGCAGATCCGCGGACGAGCCGCCGGCTCGTCCGCCCGGGATCCGGCGGACCACAGCAAACCCGCACCGAGGGCGCAGGTGAGGCCAATTCGTAAAATGAGCTTCCCCATGTGGGGAGCTAGTTTAGTTCACGACGTCGATACTGGAAGCAGTAAAGGTATTGGTGCCCCGGTTGTACACGCCCGCCGCCACGAGATGCAGGGCCGGAGTCGCCGCGACGATGGACACGGGTACCTGGGTCACGAAACTCGGGAAGGTGTTGTACACGGCAATGGCGGTCGTGTTCGCGGTCGATGTGAGGTTGCCGATGGCGAACGAGGGCATGAACTTCGCCGGCAAGCCTGAATCGCCGATCGGGGCCGCCGGAACGATTTGCGGACTCGCCGCCAGAGACTTGAGATCGATGCTCTCGGAGCCTATTCGGATCACGCCGGAACTGTAATTCGCGTTGGCGAGGTCGATCGTCAGGCCGGCGCTCGTCAAGGTGGCGAACGGAGCCGTCGTCCCGGCGCTGGTCCAATCCACCTGCAGGCGGGCCGGAACGGACAACTCGGCGTTGACGGCGACCGCATTGAAATCCGGCGGCGCGGAGCCGAAGGGAGTGACGGTGCCGCCGATCCACAGCGGATCGCCGGCTGCCGCACCGGCGGGTATCGCGAGACTGCCGGTGTTCACGACGTAGCTCGCCGGGGTCACGGCGGCGGCTCCGTTGCCGCTGAAGTCATAGATGCTGACCGGCCAATTCTCGATGGCTTGCAGATTCAGTACCAGGCTGCCCGCGGCCGACGACACCAGCGAACCCCAGAGTGGCGTCGACACGAGGCGCACCGACCCCTTGTTGGTGACCGTGCCCGTGGCATCCAGCGTGGTGACGCCGGATGCCGGGAGGGTATAGACGCCGCGGGCGATGATGTGCTGGCCGACGGACACCGAATTGTAGTCGAGGTTCGTGAGCGTCGGGTTGTCGTCGGCGGTCACGATGGTAGCGGGTCCGAGCAGGACCACGGCGTCGGGAGTATTGACAACGTCACCGACGTAACTGATGTACGGGATTACGCCGTTGTTGAACTGCAGAGTCGCGCCGCGCACCGTCAGGGTGTTGCCGCTGCGCGCGATCACATCGCCTTCGAGACCCCAAGTGTAGTAGTCCTCGAGCGTGCTGCCCGCGATCACGTAGATTGAATTGAACTTCCCCGCCGTCACCGACGCGTTCAGCGTCGGGGCAGGCTGGTAAGTGGTATAAGCCGCGGTCTCGGTGCTGCCGGCGGACGTTTTCGACAGCGCGGTGAGTCCGTTGGAGCCGGTGTAGGTGGTTCCATCGAGGGTGTACACCGTCGCGTTCGGGTCGTTGAAAATCGACAGCGTTCCCAAGTTGTTCGCTTCGTCATAGAAAGGCCGCACGTACACCGTGTAGGTGCCGACGCCGATGCTCGAGTTGATCAGCGGGCCGCGAACGCGGACCGGCTTGGTATCGGGCGCGCTCGTGGCCACCGTCATGAACGGCTTGATGGTCACGGTGGGCGGACTCGTTGCCATGTTCACCACGTTCGATGCGGAGATGTCGAAATTCAGGGCCAGGCGGATGGCGCTGCTCGAGGCATAGGTCGGTTGGATGACCGGCTGATAAGCCGAATCGAAGGTTATGTTGACCGTCTGAGTAGTCACCGGCTTGCCCGTCGTATCCACGACATTCGCCTTCGTGGGCACGCCGTTGACCATGACGGAGATATTGGCATTCGTATAGTCGAGAACGATGGTGGCTGCGGAGTAGGTGTCGTTCGGGATGCTCGCGGCGCTCCACAACTCGGAGATATCGTTGAGCTTGGTGAAATCGACGGTTTCAGCCGCATAGACGGCGGTAATCACCCCGTTGGCCTTGCCCGTCAGGGCTACGGAATTGACGTTGACGACGTAGCTGGTGAAATCGCCCGGCGTGCCGCTCAGGGTGACCCAGCCGATGCCGTAACCGCTGTCGTAACTGTTGTGATGGCAGCCGGCCGCGAACAACGCAGCGGCGCAGAGGAGCGCGCGGGAACACTTTCGAGCATATCGGCCGAACGATGGGTGCACTACAGCTTCCAATATTGTGGGAGATTTGGAGGGTTTAGGCCGCGTAGAATAAAGGCTTTCGAGAGTGTCCGCGCAGCAAAGTTCCATTGGCGGGCATCAACGGGGTGTTGGCCGGGGAACTTGCTGCGTTATGCAATGGATATTGCCCCCGCCGAGCAGCACTTCGCGGGTGGCGACTCCGAGCACCCGGCGAGCGGGAAACAGGCGCTTCAGAGTCGCTCGTGCCGCCGCGTCGTGGCGCTTGTCGTACAGCGGCATGACCACACATTTATTTGCGATATAGAAGTTGATGTACGACGCCGGCAAGCGGTCGCCCGCTTTACGGGGATGGCTGCCGGCACGCGAATCGATCCCCGCAGCCTCCTCCGCGGTCATGTACAGCGGCCCCGGCTGGTGGATTTTGTGGATGGTGAGATCCCGGCCCCGCGCGTCGCGGGCCTTCTTCAAGCGCTGGTAGGCATCGTTTGAAATCTCATATTGCGGATCTTTGCGGTCCAAGGTCCAGGTGAGCGCGACGTGCCCGGGGCTCGTAAAGCAGGCCAGTTCGTCGATGTGGCCGCCGGTCTCATCGAGGTACACGCCCTTACCCAGCCAAATGACGGTCGTGACACCCAGATGGCGGCGCAACTGCTCCTCGACCTCGGCGCGCCCGAGCCGGGGATTGCGATTCGGATTGAGCAAGCACTCCTCGGTCGTCAAGCACGTGCCCTGACCGTCCACGTGGATGGCGCCGCCTTCGAGCACGAACGGCGTGCGGTACCGGTCGGCGCCCTCGATTTCCAATACCTTTTGCGCGACCTCGTCGTCGCGGTCCCAGGGGAAATACAAACCGCCGCGGAGCCCCCCCCAGGCATTGAAGGTCCAATCGACGCCCCTGCGCCGGCCCCTGCCGTCAATGACGAAAGTCGGTCCGCAGTCCCGTATCCAGGCGTCATTGCTGCTGAGTTCGACGATGCGCACCTCAGTGGGCAAGCGGGCACGCGCATTTTGGAACTGCGCCGCCGAGACACCGACGGTCACGGGCTCTCCGCCGGCGATGGCGGTGGCTATCGCCGCAAATGCCGACTGTGCGGGTTTGGCCCCGGAGCGCCAATTGTCCGGGCGCTCCGGCCACAGCATCCAGCAGCCCGAATGCCGTTCGAACTCCGCGGGCATGCGGAAGCCATCCTTCGCGGGGGTCGATGTGAGTGTGCGCAATCGTTGAGTCTCCGGGCGCGCATGCTAACATTGCGACTGGGTTTACAGGAGCGACGAATGTCAGACGCAAAACCGGTGCACGTACAGGTCCCCGCCGGGGGCGGGAAAATCACCATCTCGAACGGCACGTTGCATGTCCCGGACCAACCCATCATTCCGTTCATCGAGGGCGACGGCACCGGCCGCGATATCTGGCGCGCCAGCGTGCGGGTGTTCGATGCGGCGGTCCAAAAGGCCTACGGCGGAAAGCGCAAGATCCATTGGATGGAAGTGTTCGCCGGCGAGAAGGCGAACAAGGCCTACAACACCTGGCTGCCTGAGGAAACCGTCGCCGCCTGCCGCAACTACCTGATTTCGATCAAAGGTCCGCTCACCACGCCCGTGGGCGGCGGCATCCGCTCGCTCAATGTGGCGTTGCGCCAAATGCTGGATCTCTACGTGTGCCTGCGGCCCGTGCGTTGGTTCAAGGGCGTGCCCTCTCCGGTCAAGGCGCCGGAGAAGGTCGACATGGTCATTTTCCGCGAAAATACCGAAGACATCTACGCCGGAATCGAGTTCGAGGCGGGTACCGCCGATTGCAGGAAATTCCTCGATCTCTTCAAGCAGAATTTTCCGAAGCAATTCGCCAAGATCCGTTTCCCCGAGAGCTCCGGCATCGGCTTCAAGCCCGCCTCGAAGGAGGGTACGGATCGATTGTTCCGCGCCGCCGTGGCTTACGCAGTCGCCAACAAGCGCAAGAGCGTGACCATCGTGCACAAGGGCAACATCATGAAATTCACCGAAGGTGCGTTTCGCAATTGGGCCTACCAGCTGGCGGAACGGGAATTCCCCGCCGATGTGTTCACCTGGGAGCAGTGGGAGCGCATCAAGGCCGCCAAGGGCGACAAGGAGGCCAATGCACAGATGGACGCCGCCAAGAAGGCGGGCAAGATCATCATCAAGGATGCGATCGCCGACATCACCCTGCAGCAAGTGCTGACGCGGCCGGACGAATTCGACGTGGTCGCCACCATGAATCTCAACGGGGACTACCTGTCGGATGCGCTGGCCGCTCAAGTCGGCGGCATCGGAATCGCGCCCGGGGGCAACATCAATTACATGACCGGCCATGCGGTATTCGAGGCCACGCACGGCACCGCTCCCAAGTATGCGGATCTCGACAAGGTCAACCCCGGATCCGTCATCTTGTCCGGTGAGATGATGTTGCGCTACATGGGCTGGCTGGAAGCGGCCGACGCCATCATCGGCGCCATGGACAAGACGATCGCCCAGAAGACCGTGACCTACGATTTCGCGCGCCTGATGGACGGCGCGACGGAGGTCAAATGCAGCGAATTCGGCGATAGCCTGATCCGCAACTTGTAGCCTGATCGGCAACTCGTGGTCGACCGTCCAAGCGCGCCGACGAGTCCTGATGGTTCAAAAGGCACGGGCGTGGAGATCCAACGCCGCGCGCCGCGAAAAGACGCGGCGCAGCGCGCAACGTATCGATGATTCAGAACACTCACAGTGGGATCATTCCATGGCGTAGCGCGTAGCGCGTCAGGTCGGCGGCGCTGTGAAGTTGTAACTTGCGCAAGATGTTTCGCCGATGCGCTTCGACGGTCGCGACCGTAATTCCCATCTTCGTCGCAATGGCCGCACTTCGATGTCCCTCGGCAATGAATTTCAAAACCTCCCTTTCCCGCCTGCCCAAGGCATCCGGCGCCGACGGCCCGGCTTTCGGCACGCTGTCCTCCCAGAGCGTCATGACCGCGCCCGTGACTTCCGGAGAGAGGTAGTTCTTGCCGGCCGCGACGGCACGCAGCGCGTGGACCAGTTCTCGCCCCGAAGCGGACTTCACCACGTAGGCTTTGGCCCCTGCCTTGGTCATGGCGCGCACGAACTGTCGGTCGGTATAGCCGCTCAAGGCAATGATCTTCACCTCAGGACAGCGGCGGCGAAGTTCTCGGGCTACTTGTTCACCGTTCATCTCCGGCATCGCGATATCGAGCACGACGATGTCGGGGCGCAATTCCTCGACGCGCGACAGGCATTCTTGGCCGTTCGCGGCCTCGCCTACCAGCTCAAACTCGGGCGTGCTGCCGACGAGATGCCCGATGGCCTCCCGGATGAGCGGATGATCGTCGGCGAGCACGATGCGGACAGGCGTCATGGCCGGTTCATGGGCACTTGAATGGTCGTGGTGGTGCCCCGGTTTCGCACGCTGTCGATGTGAACCGTGCCGCCGATATAGGTGATCCGCTCGCGGATGGTGGCGAGCCCCAGGCCCGCGGAGGAGCTTGATTGAACGCTTCCCGGGGAAAAGCCGATCCCCTGGTCGATGATCTTCAGCGTCAAATGGCCATCCACGCATCGCGTGGCTATGTGCGCGATCTTCACGTTGGCATGCCGGGTGATGTTGATCAGCAGTTCCCTGACCGCCCTAAACACGATCGAGGCGGTGACTGCATCCAACGGTTTGGGCTCTAGATCGTCGTCGAGCAGGACCTCCAGCTGATAGGTTTTTCGCATCTCTTCGCTCAACCATTCGATCGCCGGTATGAGGCCGAGCTGTTCCAACACCGGCGGATTGAGCTGAGCGGTGAGACTGCGCATTTTCCCCACCACCCCCTCGAGCAATTGGGCGACTTCGTCCAGCGCCGCATCTGGGCGGCCTGCCCCGTCGGAATTACGCAGGGCATCGATCTTGATGGAGGCGGCGTTCAGTTCCTGTCCGAGACCATCATGCAAGTCGCGTGCGATGCTTTGTCGTTCCCGCACCTCGGCCAGCGCCAGCTCGTGCGAGAGCCGGCCCAGTTCCTCCGTGCGCTCGCGTATCCGCTGCTCGAGCTGCTGATTCGCCGCGGCCTTGGCCTCGATCTCCCTCTGCGCCGCCCGCTTGGCCTCCGTTATTTCGGCGAACGTGATGACCACGCCGGCGACGTGGTCGCCTTCGGCAGAACGGTATGGCACGACGCGGCGTAGATGAACTCCTCTGTGCTCGATCTCCCGCGAGCGCGGCTGCCGGTTTTGCAACACTGCGCGCGAATTCTCGATCAAGGTCACATCCATCGCCGCGAGGCTCAGATCGGCAACCGGACGGCCTATATCACTCGACAGCAAATTGAACAACCGATGGGCGGCCGGGGTGAACCACTTGATGCGAAGGGACCGATCCAGACAGAGCGTCGCCACCTCATTGGACGCGAGCAGATTGCGTAAATCAGTATTTGCCACTTCGAGTTCGGCCACCTTCTGCTGCAGTTGAGTATTGACGGTGTTGAGCTCCTCGTTCACGGACTGCAATTCCTCTTTGGAACTTTCCAGCTCCTCGTTCATCGACTGCAGCTCTTCATTGATCGACGTGGTCTCCTCATGAGCCGCACGCAATTCTTCATTCGACGTCTTGAGCTGGCGGACCGCGCTCTGCAGATCTTCTCGTGTTGCGCGCAGCTCCTCCTGCAATGCGCTATGCGCCATCCGCGGCTTGGCAACAGTTCTACCCCGTGGCGTTTCCAGACGCTCGTTGACCGGCACCGCTGCGGGTGCCAAGCGCTCGAACGGAGCGTTGTGGGTCAGCTTCGCGAGTACGGCGACGCGGCCCGACTCGCTCGAGGGCTCTCGGGCCGATGCCGGCGCTCGAGGGTTCGCCCTGTCTTCCCGCCAGTCGATCTCATTCCTGGGCGTCGTCCCGATGCGCTGATAGATGTGCGCTTTTCGCGAAACCGTCCGAAAGAGCTTCTCGTGCGCGCCCGGCGTCTCGGCGCCGCCCAGAAATAGATAGCCGTTGGGACGCAGCGCGAAATGACACCGCAACAGGATGCGGTTCTGTGTTTCAGGCTCGATATAGATCAGCAGATTCCGGCAAGTCACCATGTCGAGGCGGGAGAACGGCGGGTCCGCCAGTAAGTCGTGATCCCCGAAAATGACGCTCTCGCGCACTTCGGGCAGTATCTGATAATGATGATCGTCCTTGCTCTCCTCGAGATAGTGCTTCAGATGGCCGGCCGGGATTTGACTTCCAATGCCGAGCGGATAGCGGCCGGCGCGGGCATAGTTCAGGGAATCTAGATTGGCATCGGTGCCGAATATCTGCACCACGGAACGTTTTCGCAGCTGCCGCTGGCGCGTCAATATCAGCATGGCGAGAGTGTAGGCCTCTTCGCCGGTGCCGACTCCCGCCACCCAGGCTCGGATCGGTTCACCGGGCCTCTTCGAGGCGATCAAGGGACGCAACACCTGGGTGTCCAGTGCCTTCCACGCCTCGCGATCGCGAAAAAACCCGGTTACGCCGATCAGCAGGTCTTTGCGCAGCGACGTGACCTCAGCGGCATTGCGCCGCAGGTATTTGGCATACTCGTCGAGCTTTTCAATATTCAAGAGTCCCATGCGGCGCTCCATGCGCCGGACCAGCATGGCTTGCTTGTAGCCGGCGAAGCTCTGCCCGTGGCCAACCTCCACGAGCGCGAGAATTTTCCTGACCGGATTGCCGGGCCGCGTCCCCAAGGGGGACGTGCCGGGTTTGCGAACATAGGCATGGCGCGCGTAGCTCAACAGGACGCGCGGCATCTTGGCAACGGGTAGAGCGTGGGCCACGAGGCCGGTCGCGAGCGCGCTGCGCGGCATACCGTCGAACTGCGCCGACTCCGGGTCCTGCGCCAGCACGATGCCCCCATTCGCGACGATATCCTTGAGGCCCAGCGCGCCATCGCTCCCCGTACCGGAGAGGATGATGCCGATCGCGCGTTCGCGCCGATCCTCCCCGAGAGAGCGGAACAATTGATCGACCGGCAGCCGCCGCCCGCGTGCCTCCGTTGGTCTTGACAGACGAATGCAACCGTCCTTCAACCGGATGTCGCGATCCGCCGGTGTCGTGTAGACGCAATTGGCTTGCAAGCGCAGGCCTTGCCGGGCCGCGCGCACGCGCATCGCGGTATGACGGGCGAACAGTTCTGCCGACAAACTGCGCGGTGATGGGCTCAAGTGTTGAAGAATGATGAAGGCAAGACCGCTGTTCGCCGGCATGACCTGCAAAAACTCCACCAGCGCGTCAAACCCGCCCGCCGAAGCACCGATTCCGACGACGCAGGGGGATGAGTCCCGTTTGTCGCTGAGCCGACGAATCCGTTGCACCGCAGTACGCCGCGGCGCGGGTCTTGATCCCTTTCCTCGCTTGGCACCCATAGTTCTCGTCCGCACCGAAAGCACGAGTCTACGTCACGAGCCACCTATATTGAGGGTTCTCATGGCCCCTCGATTTTGGGCAGGCCGGGAAACGGCCCCCACGCCAACGCCGCCGTGCGGTTCCCGTCGGGGGTTCCCGTAGCGGGATTCGTCGGGCTTCCCTCAGCGGTTCAATATATCCGTGCCGTTCATGCTGGGGGTTTCGAAGATTTCAAGCACGGCGACACGCTGACCCGCCTGAAGCAACTCATAAGACGCTTCCCCGTTGGGGCGGAGCTGCGCACCCGCGCTCAACTGGGCGAGTATGTGGTCGAACAGCGGCAGATTCCGCCGTCGGGCCTCCTCTGCCGCCTCTGCGCACAATATGGCCGGCGCCAACGCTAGGCCATCAGGGTCGAGGAGAAGAATCGCTTTGGCCATGGATCCTCGCTCATGGAACGCATCTTCCATCAATCGCGTCGGCGCAAATCCTCTCGGACAGGCGATATTCGTGTGCCCCATCGACAACGCGTTGCGTCGGTCGCATCCCGGCTCTGAAATCGGCGTTGGCGTCAAATGGCCGAAACCAGAGCCGGGCGCGAAGGGGTGCATGCTGAGGTGCGTGGTCGCGGCCGCGGGCGAGGTCGTTTGCCTGGCGGGGCAAACTTGTCGCCACGCCGTGAACGAGACGCCGAGGCCGATACCGACATTGCCCATCTGTACCGCGATACTTGCGCGCCACAGCATTGAGAACGACAACGGGGCCGGAGTGAACGATCGAGATATTCCTCTGTCTTTTCCCGCTCACCATGGCTCCAGTCTGTTGATCCAAGGCCGAGCGTAAAGGAGCCGGAGGCGGCAGGATATCCACCCTTTGCGGCATCAACATTACCGGGTATCAGGTAGTCCGGTATCGAGTGGACTGAGCTTCCCCACGGCGGTCCGCGGCCGCAAATAAGTCAAACAAAGGCGCGATCCAGGGCTTGACCCAGATCCGCGATGAGATCGCCGGCATCCTCCAGGCCGATCGACAGACGCACGGTTCCCCGGGTGATCAGCGAGGCGGCTCGCTGTTCCGGAGTGTACTCGGGAGAGACCAGGAGCTGAGGCGGCATCACCAAGGACTCGGCCGATCCCACGCTCGCCGACATCGAAAACAACTGCAAGGCCTCGGCGAACCGGGCTCCCTGCTCGAATCCCCCGTCCAGCTCCATCGTCACCACGGTGCCGAAATCGCTCATCTGCCGCCGCGCCAGCAAGTGCTGCGGGTGGCTGTCGAGACCCGGATAAAAGACCTTCTTCACCCGGGAATGATTCTTCAAGAACGTGCTCACGGCGAGCGCGTTCGAGCACTGGCGCTCGTAACGCAAAAAATAAGTGCGCATGCCGCGCTGAATCAGAAAGGCGGCGTGCGGATCGAGCGTCGGTCCCATGCACACGAGGTCCTTGCGCATCCGGGAAATCAGCTCGCCGCGCGCGATGATTGCGCCGCCCATCACATCGCCGTGGCCCGACGCGTACTTCGTCAGGCTGTGCAGGAAAATGTCGATGTCGTATGCGCCGTGGTTGTGAAAGCCCGCAAATGTATTGTCGAGCACGGTAAGGGCGCCCGCGCGCCGCGCATGCGCCGTGAGATGGTCGATGTCGGCGATCTTGGTGACCGGGTTGGTCGGGCTTTCGAACACCACGAGCCGGGTCGGTGTGCCGCTCAACACCCGTTCTATGCCGCCGAGGTCCTCGATCGACAACAAGGTGTGGGCGACACCGTACTTCGCCAGAAGATGCTGCACGATATACCGGGTGGGACCGTACGACTCGACGAAGGCGAGAATGTGATCGCCCTGCTTGCACAGGGACAGAAGGCTCGCGGCGATGGTCGCGACACCGGAACCCGTCAACAGACAGTCATCCCTGCCCTGCAGCTGCGCGAGCAAGAGCTGCAATTGCTTCAGGGTGGGATTCGATGTCCTGGAGTAGAAGAATCCCGCTCTCTCGCCGCGCAGATAGCGCAGGGTCTCGCCCGTATCATCGAACGAGAACTTCACCGACTGGTATATCGGCGCTACCAGCGGACGATTGTCCGCAGACAGGGGAACGGCGGGCGGATGGTTCACCAGAGTGTCTCTTTTCATTGGACGCACGATAATGGAGCGAAGCCCGCATTGAAAGTCCCCGTTTCCGCGGCGCGCCTACGATCCGACCCGGCGCTGCAACGCCGGCGAATCACACCCGGTCGGGTTACCCTGGATTGCCGCCGGTCGCGGCCCTGTCCTGCTTGGCCACCCGAGACATCCACAGACTGACGCCCACGATCACCAGGGTCACCACGGCGATGGTGATGGTGGCGAGTACGTTGATTTCGGGACTGACGCCGAGCCTCACCTTGGAGAACACCACCATGGGCAGGGTGCTGCTGCCCGGCCCCGAGGTGAAGCTCGAGATCACCAGATCGTCCCACGACAGCGTGAAGGCCAGCAGCCATCCCGACAAGATCGCGGGGAATATGATGGGCAGCGTAATGACCAAGAACACCTTGACCGGACGGGCGCCCAGATCCATGGCTGCCTCCTCGAGCGCCGTGTCGAAGGTCGACAGGCGTGAATTCACGATGACCGTGACATAGGCCATCGAGAACGTCATGTGCCCGATGGTCATGGTGGTGATGCCGCGTCCGGCCGGCCAACCGATCAACTGCTCCAGGGCGACGAACAGCAGCAGCAGCGACAGTCCGGTGATGACCTCGGGCATGACCAAGGGCGCCGTGGTCATGGCGTTGAGCGTGAAGCGTCCCCTGAATTGGCTGAACCGCGCCAATCCGAAGCCGGCCAGAATACCGAGGATCACCGAACCCGAGGCGTTGATCACGGCCACCTTGAGGGAAATCCAGGCGGCGTCGAGGATTTCCTCGTTGTTGAGCAGCGCGTAATACCACTTGAGCGTGGGCGAGTTGGCCGTATCCCACACGGTCACCAGCTTGGATGCGTTGAACGAGAACACGACCATCGACAGGATGGGAATGTACAGAAAGGCGAAACCGAACCCGAGGCAGGTCAGAATGAAATACGAGCTTCGATAGTTCATTACGCCCCCGCCTTCATCGGCCCCCCCGCGTTCATCGCGTACCTTGCGTTCACCGCGCTCCCGCCGACTCGCGCGCTTGCACGCTCTGATACCACATCATGAAGGGCACCAGGAGAACGAGCAGCAGGATCGCCACCGCGCTCGCCACCGGCCACGCCCGATTCGAGAAGAACTCATCCCACAGCACGCGGCCGATCATCAATGCATTGGGGCCGCCGAGCAGCGCCGGGATGACGAACTCGCCCACCGCCGGAATGAACACCAGCATGGAGCCCGCCAGGATCCCGTTGCGCGACAGCGGCAGCGTGATCTTGTAAAACGCCTGCCAGGGGCGGCACCCCAGATCCTCGGCAGCCTCGAGCAACTGCCAATCCATTTTCTCGAGGTTGGCGTACAGCGGCAGAATCAAGAACGGCAGGTACGAATAGACGATGCCCACGTACATGGCGAAGGGCGTGTACAGCATGGTCAAGGGATCGTGGATGAGCCCGAGCCCCGACAGTACATTGTTGATCACCCCGTTGGCTTTCAGGAGGCCGATCCAGGCATAGACCCGCAGCAGAAGCGAGGTCCAAAACGGGAGGATCACCAGCAACAAGAGAAGATTGCGAACGGCCGGTCTGGCTCGGGCGATGCCATAGGCCATGGGGTAGCCGATGAGGAGGCAGCATATCGTGGAGATGAACGCGACTTTGATCGAGTTCAAAAAAGCGTTGATATACAGCCGGTCGGTGAACAGAAATGCGTAGTTGTTGAAATTGAGCTTGATGGCGAGAGAATTCTTGCCGACCCACTCCAGCAAGGGCTTGTAGGGGGGTATCGCGAGGTCGATGTCTGAGAATGAAATTTTCAGGACGATGACGAAGGGGACGACGAAGAACAGCAGCAGCCAGAGAAAGGGCAGCACGACGACGAGGCCGCGGCCCGTGACGCCGAAGCGCCGCAAACGTCCCGCGGTGCTCATGGAGCCAATGTCCCGGGACAGGACATCAGCGGATCACCACCACCGGGCTGGTCGCATCCCACGACAGATACACCTGCTGGTCCCAGGTGATGGCCTCGGCATGGCGCGAGGTATTGGGCTGAGTCACGCGCACCACCTTGCCGGTGGGCAGCTTGACCAGATAGATCGACAGATCGCCGAGATAGGCGATGTCCTGCACCGCGCCCCGTACCACATTGTCCGTGCCGCCCTCGGGCGGCGCCGTGGACATGAAGATTTTCTCGGGCCGCACCGCCGCCCACACGACGGCTTCCGGGGGCGCGCTGATTCCGTGGCTCACGTATATCGTGCCGCCCAGCTCATCCGACCCGATTCGCACGTATTCCGGTTCGTCTTCGATGAGCTTCCCCTCGAACATGTTCACCGAGCCGATGAAATCGGCCACGAATTTCGAACTTGGGAATTCGTAGATCTCCGACGGCGTGCCGGCCTGAACGATCTCGCCGTGGTTCATGACCCCGATCCGGCTCGCCAGGGTCATGGCTTCTTCCTGATCGTGAGTCACGACGACGAAGGTCACGCCGAGCTTGTCTTGCAGGCTGATCAGCTCGAACTGCGTGTGCTCGCGCAATTTCTTGTCGAGCGCACCCAGGGGTTCGTCGAGCAGCAGCAGTTTGGGGCGCTTGACCAGTGAACGCGCGAGCGCCACACGCTGACGCTGGCCGCCCGACAGCTGATGGGGCTTGCGCTTGGCGAAATCGCCGAGCTTCACGAGATCGAGCATGGTCGCCACCCGTTCCTGAATCTCGGCCTTGGGCACGCGGTCTTGTTTCAGACCGAAGGCGACGTTCTGCTCGACGTTCATGTGCGGAAACAGGGCGTAGGATTGGAACATCATGTTCACCGGCCGTTCGTACGGCGGCACGCCCGTCATGTCCTCGCCGTCGATGAATATTTTTCCGGCGCTCGGCGTTTCGAATCCGCCCAGCATGCGCAGCAGCGTGGTCTTGCCGCAACCCGACGCGCCCAGCAGGCAGAATATTTCGCCCTTGTAGATCTTGAGACTGACGTCACTGACGGCTTTGAAGTCGCCGAACGACTTGGTGACGCCATCCACTTGTACGTAGGGACGCGCGCTCGGATCCTTCCAAGGTGCCGATTTGACGGCCGCTCCGCCGGTTGTCGACATCGCTTATTGACCCGTCTTGAATTTTTGCCACACGCGGGTGATGGCGCGGGTCTGATCGGCCGAATCCGCCAGCTGCACCGCCAGCTTTTGCCGCTGTTCGGGCGGAGGATAGATTCCGGGATCATCCCGGACGGACGCGAGCACCAGCGGCTGCGACGCCGCATTGGCGTTGGCATAACGCTTGAAGTTCGATATGTCGGCGATCACCTTCGGCGTCATGATGTAGTTGAGGTAGGCATAGGCGCTGTCGGGGTCCGGCGCGTCCCTCGGAACGGCCAGCATGTCGAACCACAGTATCGATCCCTCCTTGGGCACGAAGTACTTGATTTCGATGCCCTTGTTGGCATCGCGGGCCCGGTCGCGGGCCTGCATCACATCGCCGTTGTAGCCCACGGCAATGCACAGATCGCCGTTGGCCAGCGCCTCGATATATTCCGAGGAATTGATATTGCGGATGTAGGGCCGGATCTTGGTGAACACGGCTTCCCCAAGGGCCAGATCATCCGGACTCTGCGAGTTCGGATCCTTCCCCAGGTAGCTGTAGACGGCGCGCATCATCTCGGCGGATGAATCGAGCACGCTGATGCCGCACTTGGCCACTTTCGAGGCCACGGCGGGATCGAACACCAGGCGCCAGCTGTCGAGCGGCGCATCCGGCATCAATTCCTTGACCATCTTTTCGTTGTAGCCGATGCCGTTGGTGCCCCAGGTGTAGATGACCCCATGGGCATTGCCCGGATCGTGCAATGCCACCTTCGCCATGAGCTGAGGGTCCATGTTCTTGAGATTCGGCAGCTTCGACTTGTCCAGCGTCAGATACACGCCGGCCTTGATCTGTCTCTCGAGGTACGACGCCGTGGGCACGACGACATCGTAGCCGCTGCTGCCCGCGAGCAGCTTGGTCTCCAGCGTCTCATTCGCGTCGAAATAGGCGACGTGCACCTTGATGCCCGTTTGCTTCTCGAAATTCGACAGGGTATCCGCAGCCAGGTAGTCGGACCAGATGTAGAGGTTCAGCACCTTGCCGTTGCTTCCGGCGGCGCCGGCCCTGTCCGCCGAATTGGTTCCGGCACTTGCACCGGGCGCCGCGGACGATGCCGATTTACGATCGCCGCACGAGCTCAAAATCAACACACACCCAAGCGCCAGAATCGCCGTCCGACGAACGCTGAACATCAAACGCTTCCCCTCTTTATTCCCGAGACCACGACCTCAAGTCCAGGGTCATATGTGCGGCACCTCTGGACCCGTGTCGGCTTTATATCGCAGCCGGCGACCGTGCGACAGAGCAAGCTCATGAAAGCCGCTTAACCAGAATAGCCTTGAGCAACCGACAGTTCGAAGGGGGCAGCCTCGGGCAGGCATTTCCCGGAGCGTGAAAAACAGGACGTTTTTCCCGCAGCCTCCACGGACGGATTCACGGCGGTCCGGGAAATGCCTGCCCGAGGCTGCCTCCGTGCACGAAAAAGCTACACGTTCAACAGCAGATGCTCGCGCTCCCACGAACTGATGACCTGCGCAAACGTCTCGTACTCGGCTTCCTTGACCGCCGTATACGCCAGCACGAAACGATCGCCGAACAAGTCCACCAGCGGCTTGGACTCCCGCAGCAGGCGCAGCGCCTCTGCCAAGGTGCGCGGCAGGGCGATCGCCAGGTCGTAGGCGCTGCCGGCGATCGGTTCGGAGGGTCTCAGCCCCTCGACCATGCCGAGATAGCCGCAGGCCAGGGATGCGGCTATCGCGAGGTACGGATTCGCGTCGGCGCCTCCCACCCGATTCTCGACGCGCCGGGCCTCCGGGCCGGACATCGGTACCCGCAGACCCGCCGTTCGATTGTCGTAGCCCCAATGCACGTTGATGGGCGCCGAAGAATGGCGGCTGATGCGCCGATAGCTGTTCACGTTCGGCGCGAACAGCGACATCGCGCCGGGGAGATACTTCTGCAATCCGGCGATATGCCCGAAAAACAATGGCGAGGGTGAGCCGTCGCCATTGCTGAATATGTTCTTGCGGGTCTCCACGTCGACGATGCTTTGATGCAAGTGCATGGCGCTGCCCGGCTCCTTGGCCATCGGCTTTGCCATGAACGTGGCGTACATCTTGTGCCGCATGGCCGCCTCGCGGGCGGTGCGTTTGAACAAGAAGGCCTGGTCGGCGAGGCTCATGGGATAGCCGTGCAACAGGTTGATTTCCATCTGCGCTGCGCCGGCTTCGTGGATCAGGGTGTCGATTTCGATGTCCTGGGCCTCGCAGAACGAGTACATGTCGTCGAACAGCGGATCGAACTCGTTGACCGCCGCGATGCTGTACGCCTGCCGGCCGATTTCCGGACGGCCCGAGCGGCCCACCGGCGGCTTCAAGGGATAGTCGGAATCGACGTTGGGCTCCACCAGGAAGAACTCGAGTTCCGGCGCCACCACCGGTTCCCAGCCCTGCGCTTCATAGAGATCGAGCACCCGGCGCAGCACGTGGCGCGGAGCCATAGTGACGGGCCGGCCGTCGCCGTAAAAGCAATCATGAATGACCTGGGCGGTGGGTTCGGCGGCCCAGGGCACCACCCGCACGGTTTTCGGGTCCGCCTTCAACACGATGTCGATATCCGAAGGATTCATGGCGCTCTGGTCGTCGGGATAGTCGCCGGTCACCGTCTGCAGGAAGATGGCCTCCGGCAGGCGCATACCCTCCTCTTCGGCAAACTTTTCCGCGGGCATGAGTTTGCCGCGTGCCACTCCGGCCATGTCCGGGATGATGGCTTCGACTTCCGAAATACCGTGTTCTCTCAAGAATTGCTGAATCGTGCTCGTGCTGGCCATAAATCACCTTCCGACTTTGCTCTCGCGGCTGGCTTCACCAAAAGCCGCAAACAGCGCTCGAGAAAATGGATTCCCTGCAAACTGCCACTCCGGATGCCATTGCACGCCCAGAGCGAAATTCGGTGCGTCAGCGACCCGGAACGCCTCGATGACTCCGTCGGGAGCGCGCGCCTCGACGGTCAAATCCTTCCCCAGCGTTTCGATTCCCTGCCAATGCAGGGAATTGACTTGCAGGCGATCCTGTCCGGCGATTTTGTGCAGAGTTCCTCCGGGCTCCAGGAGGACTTCGTGGGCCGGCCCGTATTGCACGTCCAGCGGCGTGGATTCATCTTCGCGGTGATCGAAGTACCCCTGTACCTCGTGCAGCCGCTGATGCAGCGTGCCTCCGAAGGCGACGTTCATCTCCTGAAATCCGCGGCAAATCGCCAGTACCGGCAATCCCAAGGCTATGGCCTGCGGAATCAGCGGAAGCGTCGTAGCATCCCGATTTGGATCATGTAGCGTTCCCGGCACACTCGCCGGGCCTCCGTAGTGGTGAGGTTCGACATTCGATGCACTCCCGGTCAGCAACAACCCGTCACAGGCATCCAGCAAGGACGCCAGATCGATCTCGGACCCGAGAGCGGGGATGAGCACCGGCACCGCGTTCGCGCCTGCGGCGACGGCTTCGATGTACTTCTCGCCGACCATGTGGAAGTAATGCTTGCCACACAGTCTGCGATCGGCCGGAATTCCGATGAGAGGCAACCGAGACATGTTTAATATATTAAACGTCCAGATGGACGGTTGGGCTTCCTTAACGACTGCATTACACCATACCGCCGGTGACTCGTCCTGCTGGGGCTGTGATAATTGGCTAAGATTTAGGCATTTCCATGACTTAGCGTCGTTTGGTGCAATGCGGCAACATTGCGCCATGATCGAATTACCGGGTAGGCTCACAGGCGCCCAATCCTGTCAATAGCTATAAGATTTTAAACACTGCCCGAAAACGAGAGCCCTCTTGCGTCTGTTCGACCCACCCGCCCGCTCCTATTACGCTGCCTCCGCCGCGTCCTCGGCGACCCTCGCCGCCGGTGGCGCGTCGTCGGCTCATCGCGAAACGCTGCGGGGCGCCATTCGGGCCGATGTGGTGGTCTTGGGCGGCGGCATCGCCGGGTGCTCCGCCGCGCTGCACCTGGCCAAACGTGGGCTCGAGGTCGCCTTGCTCGAGGCGCGCGTCGTGGGTTACGGAGCCTCAGGCCGCAGCGGCGGCCAAACGATCTTCGGCCTCGCCGCGAGTCAAAGGGCGCTGGCCGCCGAGGTCGGCCGCGACGATGCGCGGCGTTTGTTCGATCTGTCCATCGAGGCGCTGGATCTCACGCAGTCGCTGATCGCCGAGAACGCCATCGATTGCGATTACCACCCCAACCATGTTCACGTCGCCGTCAAGCCGCGGCATCTCGATGAACTGGCCGATTGGGCCCGCGAGTTGCACGAGGAGTACGGCTACCCCTCCGCGCGCCTGTTGAATCGCGAGGAATTGCAGGCGCATGTACGCAGCGATCGCTACCTCGGGGGGCTCATCGACCCGCGCAGCGGTCACCTGCACCCGCTCAAGTTCACTCAAGGGGTGGCACGCGCCGCCGAGACGGCCGGCGTCAAGATCTTCGAGAATTCGCAGGTCCTGCGCTATGAGGAGGGACCTGAGCTCACCGTGCACACGGCTCGCGGCAGCGTGCATTGCGCGCATCTGGTGCTCTGTGGAAACGCCTATATCGGCGCCGTCGCCCCGGCGCTCGCGCGGCGAATCTTGGGCGTGGCCAGCTACATCATTGCAACGGAGCCGCTGGGCGAGGAGCGTGCCCGCGCGCTGCTGCCGAGCAATGCCGCGGTCGCCGACATCAATTGGATCCTGGATTACTTCAGACGCTCGGCCGATCACCGCTTGTTATTCGGCGGCCGCGTCAGCTACAGCGCCGTCCAGCCGCCGCGCCTGGCCCTGTCCATGGCCAAGCGTATGCTGCGCGTATTCCCGACCCTCTCCGATGTCAACGTGACGCATGTCTGGGGCGGCTACCTGGACATCACGATGAACCGCGCACCCAACTTCGGACGCCTGGCGCCCAATGTGTACTACTGCCAGGGATTCTCGGGCCACGGCATGGCTCTCACCGGTCTCGCGGGAAAGTTGATGGCCGAAGCCGTCGGCGGCACCGCGGAACGCTTCGATGTCTTCGCGCGCATCCCGCATCGCGACTTCCCCGGCGGGCGCCTGTTCCGGCGGCCGACGCTCATGGCGGCGATGATGTACTACCGGCTGCGCGATCTGCTGTGAGGGAAACAAGCCCGTGTTACCTGAACTTCACACTGAAACAGCGATGGATCCGTGCATGGCGCTCGAAGTCCTTCGGGATGGTCTGGGCGCTGATGTCCTCGACGTTCAAGTCCGCGAGCGCCTCCGCGTCGAGCTTGAATCGGGTGTAATTGGTCGAGAACACCAAGCGGCCGGACGGGCGCATCAGCTTCAGCGACCGGCGAATCATGCCCACATGATCGCGCTGTACGTCGAGCACTCCCTCCATCCGTTTGGAATTGGAGAAAGTCGGCGGATCGACGAAGATCAAATCGAAGCGCGGTCCCTTGGGCTCCTGTTCCTCCAGCCACTGCAGACAGTCGGCGCGGTACAGCTCGTGGCTCGGGCCGCCAAAACCGTTGAGCAGCAGATTCTCGTGCGCCCAGTCCAGGTAGGTATTCGATAGATCGACGCTCGTCGTGCTGCGCGCCCCGCCCGCGGCCGCATAGACCGTGGCGCTGCCGGTGTAGCAGAACAGATTCAGAAAATCCGCGCCCTTCGCCCATTCGCGCAGGCTTGCGCGCACGATGCGATGATCGAGAAACAGTCCCGTATCCAGATAGTCGCGGAAGTTGACCCAGAATTTCAGGCCGCCTTCCTGTACGGCGTGGCGTTCGGCCTTGGCGTCCTGCTTTTCGTACTGCCCGCTGCCCTTCTGCGGCTTGCGCACTCGGGAGTGCACGTGGGCAATCGGCACGGCCAGGACCTCCGGCAGTACCGCCAGCGCCTCGCGGCGACGCTCCCGAGCACTCTCCTGATCGACCGACTTGGGCGGAGCATATTCTTGCACATGGACGTGACGCGACCCCGGCCCGGCAAGCTCGGACGGACCTTGGCCATAGAGGTCGATCGCGAAGGCATATTCCGGCATATCGGCGTCGTAGACCCGAAAGCAGTCGATGTGCTCACGCTCTGCCCAGGGCTTGAAGCGCTGCAGATTCTTGCGCAGCCGATTCGCGAACATCTGGGCTCCGGGCCGGCTCGACCAATCCGCACGGACCACCTCGGCCGGCCGTTGTTCACTCGCCTCGTTCAATTCGAAGCGCAGCAGGCGGCACTCGATGGTGCCGTTGAAAAACCGATGCGTACGCTTGGCATAAATGCCGAGATTCCTGGCCAGCGGCGGGTTGCCGGTGAGAATCGCGGCCTGCCAGCCTTGGAATCGATCGCGCAGCGTCTGCCCGAGTTCCGAATACAGGGCCGGGAGCCCGGATTCCGCGCCGATGCGTTCGCCGTAGGGCGGATTGGCCACGACCAGGCCGACCCCGCCCTTGGGACGGTCGATCTCGCTGAGGGAGCGTTTCTCCACGTGCAGCCAATCGGCAACGCCGGCGCGCTCGCCGTTGGCAATGGCCATGCGCACGGCGTCCGCGTCGACGTCGGAACCTAGAATGCAGCGCCGTATGGTGCGCGCGCCGCGCCGCTCGCGGGCCTCCGTGCGCAACCGCTCCCAGAGCTGCGCATCGTGGCCGCGCCAACCGGTGAAGCCGAAATAATCGCGGTCGAGCGCCGGCGCGGCGTCCGCCGCGATCAAGGCACCTTCGGTGAGAAAGGTGCCGGAACCGCACATGGGATCTAGCAGCACGCCGCCTCGTTCACAAATGTCCGGCCAGCCCGCGCGCAGCAGCACGGCGGCGGCGGCGTTTTCCTTGAGCGGCGCGCGGCCGCCCTCGATGCGATAGCCGCGCCGATGCAGGCTTTCGCCGGAGAAATCCACCGACAGCAGCGCCGTGGGTCCTTCGACGTGCAGGTGCAACAGCACGTCGGGTCGCTCCGGCCGAATGTTCGGCCGTTCGCCGGTGGCGTCGCGCAGATTGTCGCAGACCGCGTCCTTGAGCAACTGGGCGCCGTAGATCGTGTGGCGGATGGATTCGTTCCCGCCGCTGCAATCGCAGGCCAGCGTCGCCCCTGGGTCAAGATGTTCCCGCCAGTCGATGCGCTTGACGGCCTCGTACACACTGTTGGCGCTGCCGGCGTCGATGGAGCCCAGGCTCAGCAGCACGCGCGTTGCGGTACGCGACCACAGGCAGGTGCGATAGCCCACTTCGAGCGTGCCTTGAAATTTCACATCGTGGCTGCGCTCACGAACATCCTGCGCGCCGAATTGCGCGAGCTCCTCGGCCAGCACCGACGCTGCGCCCACCGGCGCCGTCGCGATCCAATACAGAACATTGTCACTCACCGGCCAAGGATCCGCTCACGATTCAATATCGTCGTCGATTCGCTTTTCCGAGTCTCTCGTGAAATCGTGGTCCTCAAAAATACCTAACCTGGTGGGCGTTTAACTTAGAACGGCAAACCGTGCGACTGAGCACCCATGCACATGAGCATGGGCAGGGACAGGATGAAATTGATGCGCGATGCCCGGCCCGCAGTCTTGCGCGCCGCCGCCTTCTCCTCATCCGTTGCCGGCACGAGCCCGAGGATTTTCTTCTGGTTCGGCCAGATGAAAACCCACACGTTGAACAGCATGATGGTGCCGAGCCAGGCGCCCACACCCAGAGTCCGAAAGCCGGCTTGCAGCGCAAAGGCAAAGACGATGGCGCTCGCGTTGCCGAACCCGCCCAGCAGGTAAATCGCTCCCGTCACCCAGGTGACCACCGCGGACCAGCGGAACCACAGGAGCGCCCGGGGCGCGATGTACTTCGAGATACCGGCGCCGCCGGGTCCGCCCGAATCGGCGGCCGCGGCCGCAAGCCCGGGCGTCTGGACGACGTTGAAATAGTACAAGAGACCGATCCACGTGACGCCGGCGACGATGTGCAGCCACCGGTCCAGACGGCCCCAGTGAAAACCGGCACCCATTCCGCTGGACACGCTGAGCCAAATGCTGACGATGATCGCGAGCACCACACCGGTCGTGATGGCGCCCTTGACGGTATTGAGCGGATGCATGTGATTTGACCCCATGGTTGGTTTTTGTCATGCGCTCGCCCGCGCATCTTAAGTCACGCGCGACATTGTACGCCGCCGGAGAGACAATGGTACTCGGAGACGCGACGCGTCCGGGAACCTCAGGAAACGGGGCGCTCCGTACGCCGGAGGTCGACCCAATCGAGCTTCGGTTGCTTGGCGAAATGGCGCACCAGAATCCGGTAGACGTCGACGTCGAATGCGGCGCTCGATTCCCTGAACCTCAGTTCGGCGAGTTCCTCCTCGGTCCGCGCCGTCCCGAGATAGGCCCAGTGATCGATCACGTGCAAGTCCGCGGTCTGCATGTACCCGGGCATGCCGCCGCCCCGCGCATCGCGCTCGCGCAACGCCACTCGTCCCGGAAACGGCCACGACTTCAGTTTCAATGAAGACAAGGCGAGCTGCAATCGCGTGTTGTGCAGGATGAGCGGTTCCTTGCCCAGGCAGGCGCCCTTGCACTTCCCGACCTGGTATGCAAGGCACGAACCCGCGCCGTCTTCCAGGCCCATGACCTTGAGACAGAGCCGATGCGCGCCCGCGATGTCGCCGAGCGCCTTGCGGGCATCCTTCTCGGAATGGAAAACGCCGAAGCAGCCCGCGAGATCCGCGGAGTCCACGACATCGATGGGCACGGCCAGGGCGCGGTACAGCTGGCCTGCCTGAGTCATCGAGGCGCGGCCACGCAGGGTGTGAGGATGCGCCTTGCTCTTGCTGCGCTGGTCGTACAGCGGCTTGTGAGCCCTGATCCACTCGGCTTCCTGGAGGATTGCCCCGAGTTCGCCGGCGGTCTCCACCCAGTCGACGCGCCTCACGTCGCGGCCAAGCCGGCGATCCTTGGAGTCGGCTCCCTCCGCGTCGAAGTGGCCGGACACACGGCTGCGAAGTGAATTGCTCTTGCCGACGTACAGCAAGACATCGTCATCGCCGAAGAATCGGTACGCGCCCGGCCCGTCGGGCATGTCATCGAGCAGATCCGGCGGCAGGTGAGCGGGCAATTTGTGCGCGCCGAGCAGGGTCCGTACCGCCGCGGCGAGGCGCGGTTCCGCCACCTCGCGGCGCAACTTGACCCAGAAATCGTGGAGTACCCGCGCGTCGCCCAAGGCACGGTGCCTGGCGTCGCAGGTGAGGCCGTTACGCTCCATCACCGCATCCAGATTGTGCCGCACATATTCGGGAAACAAGCGCCGCGACAGTTTGACGGTGCAGAGGACTTTCGCGGAGAACTTCACATCCGACTTGAGGAATTCGCTGCGCAGAAACGAGTAGTCGAAACGCGCGTTGTGCGCCACGAACACCGCTCCTTGGAGCTTCTCCCGCACGACCGCCGCGATCTCACCGAAGCGCGGCGCGCCGGCCACCATCGCGTCGCTGATGCCGGTGAAGGCCTCGATGTAGGCGGGGATGGGGCGCTCGGGGTTCACCAGCGAGCTCCACTCCTCGACCAGCTCACCGTCGTGCACGCGAACGATGCCCACCTCGGTGATCCGGTCCTGCGCCGCGCTGCCGCCCGTCGTCTCCAAGTCGACGAATACTAGATCCTGGGGAAGATCCTCAGCCGCGACCATCGAGCGACAGCAGCGGGTAGTAGAGATCCGGCCGGCGGTCGCGGAACACGCCCCAGGACTGCCGGTACCGGCGCGCCTCATCCAGATCGAAGGCGGCGGTCAGCACCGTTTCGGTCACGCGGTCCGCTTCGGCCACCTTTTCGCCGGTGGGCGAAGCGATGAACGATGAACCGTAGAACGTCATCGTGTACTTTTCACCCTCCTCGGTGCCGATACGGTTCGAGGCTATCAACGGCATGATGTTGGCCGCGGCATGGCCTTGCATGGTCCGCTGCCAATGTCCGCTCGAGTCGATGCTGGGATCCTGGGGTTCCGACCCGATCGCGGTGGGATAGAGCAGCATGTCGGCGCCCATCAGCGCCATGCAGCGCGCCGCTTCCGGAAACCACTGGTCCCAGCAGATCGCGACTCCGAGCTTCGCATATCGGGTGTCGAACACCTTGAAACCGGTATCGCCGGGCGAGAAATAGAACTTCTCGTGGTATCCCGGACCTTCCGGTATGTGCGACTTGCGGTAGCTTCCGAGCACCGCCCCGTCCGCATCGACGACGACGACGGAATTGTAAAATGCATTGTTGGCGCGTTCGAATACGCTGACCGGCAGCACCACGCCGAGCTCGCGCGCCACGGCTCGAAAATGTTCGACCGCCGGATGTGCTTCCAGGGGCTTGGCGAGCTCCAGATGCCGCGAGGAATGATCCTTGCAGAAGTACGGAGTTTCGAACAATTCCTGGATCAGAATCACCTGGGCGCCGCGGCGCGCCGCCTCGCGGATCAATTTCTCGGCACGCGCGATGTTCGCGTCGCGGTCCCAGCTGCAAGCCATCTGAGTGGCCGCTACCGTAATGTTGCCCATAGCGTCGTATGCTACCCGATCGATGGGCCGGGAACCCATGCGCGAATCAACCTCGCCTAAAAACTCGGCGGCGAGCTGGCGCTGACGAGCTCGCATTCATCGCGCCCGATATTACGGAAGCGGTGCGGCAGCGAGCTTTTGAAATAATACGCGTCGCCGGGCCCGAGAATGCGCGACTCGCCGCCGACGGTGAGCTCGATTTTTCCCTTGACGATGACACCCCCCTCCTCGCCCGCGTGCGTCAGCATTTCCTCTCCGGTATCGGCACTCGGGGCGTAGCGCTCGTGAAGGATCGACATGCTGCGCTTGGCCAGGCGGCTGCCGACGAGGCGCAGCTCGACGCTCGCAGTACCAATATCGCTGAGTTCCTCCCGGGGGAAGAACACCTGAGGCTGGCCGCCGAGATCCAGGGTGAAAAAGTCGGCGAGCGCCATGGGAATACCGTCGAGGACCTTCTTCAGGGAACTGACCGAAGGGCTCACCCGGTTCTGCTCGATCAAGGAAATCAGGCCGTTGGTCACGCCGGCACGTTTCGCCAACTCGCGCTGCGACAGCCCGTACATCTGCCGTACGGCTTTCAAGTGGGCACCTACGTCCAGGCTCATGATGTCTATTATAATAGACATACGCTGGTAAATTTAAGTGAAAATTGAGCCGAGTGTCGATTTTCCTTATCATCCGAGCCGTCCGATGACAGAAACACTGCAAGGACCCGCGCATGAATGCAAAGCTTTCCCACGCTCCCGCCCACCACGAACTCGACGCATTCTGGATGCCGTTCACGGCGAATCGACAATTCAAGGCCCATCCGCGCCTGCTCGTGCGGGCGGAGGGCATGTATTACTGGACGGCCGAGGGCCGCGAAGTCCTCGACGCGGTCGCGGGCCTCTGGTGCGTGAATGCCGGTCACGGGCGGCGTGAAATCACCGAAGCAGTCACGAAGCAGCTCGGCACCATGGAGTACGCGCCGGCCTTTCAAATGGGTCATCCCATCGCGTTCGAGCTTGCCAATCGGCTGGCCAAGATCGCGCCCCCGGGGCTCGAGCGCATTTTCTTCACGAACTCCGGGTCGGAGTCGGTCGATACCGCGCTGAAAATCGCCATCGCCTATCACCGCGCCCGCGGCGCCGGCCAGCGCATCCGCTTCATCGGCCGCGAAAAGGGCTACCACGGCGTGGGCTTCGGCGGCATGTCGGTCGGCGGGATGGTCAACAACCGCAAGGTCTTCAGCTCTTCGATGCTGCCCGGCGTGGACCATCTGCCGCATACCTTGGACATCGAGAACAATGCGTTCTCGCGCGGGCTTCCGCAGTGGGGCGCCCATCTTGCCGACGCATTGGAGCGCCTGATCGCCCTGCATGATGCGTCGACCATTGCCGCCGTCATCGTCGAGCCCATCGCCGGCTCGGCCGGAGTGGTTCTGCCTCCCATCGGCTACCTGAAGCGCCTGCGCGAAATCTGCGACAAGCACGATATTCTCTTGATATTCGACGAAGTGATCACGGGATTCGGCCGCGTCGGCCAACCCTTCGCGAGTCAGGCGTTCGACGTGACCCCCGACCTCATGACCACGGCCAAGGGCCTGACCAACGGCGCCGTTCCCATGGGCGCGGTGTTTGCTCACCGCAAGATCTACGATGCGCTCATGCAGGGACCGGAAAACGCCATCGAACTGTTTCACGGCTATACCTACTCCGGACACCCCGTCGCCTGCGCTGCCGCGCTGGCGGCGCTCGAGGTGTATACCAAGGAGGGGCTGCTGACCCGCGCGGCCTCGCTTGCCGCGGAATGGGAGAACGCCGTGCATTCGTTGCGCGGCCTGCCGCATGTCCTCGACGTGCGCAATTACGGCCTGCTCGGCGCCGCGGAACTCGAGCCGCGGGCCGGCAACCCGGGTGCGCGCGGCTTCGAGGTGTTCCTCAAGTGTTTCGAGCAGGGAGTCATGGTGCGTCAGACGGGCGATACCATCGCCATGTCTCCGCCGTTGATCGTCGAATCCAAGCAGCTCGCGCGCATCGTCGAAACCTTGGCTACTGCGATCCGCGAAACGGCCTGAGGCGCCGGATCTAACGCTCGCGCAGCGAGCGCTTTCGAACGGGGTGGCCTCCACCCCGTTGAATCCGGCGCGTAAGCGCCTGACTAGGCGGGGTGGCCTCCACCCCGTTGAATTCGGCGCGCAGCGCCTAACCAGGCTTGGGTTCGAAGATCGAGTACCACTTCTTGCAGGGCTCGCTGACCTCCCAGATGCCCTCGAAGCCTGCGGGCACGACAAAGGCATCGCCCGCGCGCAGCTCGAGCTTCTCGCCCGTGACCGACTCGATGCGCACGCGGCCTTCGATGATCACGCAGAATTCGCACTCGGTGTAGCGCACGCGCCATTTGCCGGCGGTGCTGGTCCAGATGCCGCAGAAGAATTGCTGAGAAGGCTCGGTGTACTGATTCGAGACGCGCGTCCGCGGTATGCCGGCGAGTATGTTCTCGGGCGACGGATTCGCG
>WNFQ01001227.1_pt1 | contig 56588 bp, 44 predicted proteins | sample 5400171 | NCBI WGS metagenome assembly WNFQ01 (sample SAMN13153356, study PRJNA577476) | soil metagenome | isolation source: 20 cm soil under Madrone tree | place: USA:California | collected 2016-06-14
CCGATGGCGGACGAGCAGTAACTCTCGAATTCATACCCAATCCTGATCGCGTGTCGCCGCCGCAAGCCGCGGCTTTCAGTCTGATGATGCTTGGGGGGACCCCGGGCGGCGATGCCTACACTTACGCGGAACTTGAGACCATGTTTCGCAATGCCGGTTTTGCACACAGCGAATGGCACGAACTGCCGCCCACCATCGAGCGAGTTGTGATAAGTCAAAAGTAGTGACCAGCATTTCATGAGAGCTTGGGAACGAAAAAACCCATTGATGGTCGGCGTTCTGGTTGGGGCGCCGGCTCCGACAGAAAACAGCGATGCTTACGACATCGACGGAAGCAAGCTCATGAAACACAAAACGAACTATTCAACTGGTCTTTGAGGGTGATGATTGCGGGCGTTCTCCTTATTTCATCGAGCTTCGTTGCATCAGTCAGGGCCCAGAAGACGCCGCAGCGAGTAACGTTCCCGCGCGGCGCCACCGTGGCGCATGGCACTGGATATCTTCGCCGCGTCAAAGACGAAGCTATTTTTGTGTTGCGTGCTCGAGCCGGCCAGCATATGCGCGTCGAGATCAACGGACGTGGCGCGACACGTGGCGTAGTGATCTTTCCCTCGGGTAAACAGGACGGACAGCCCGGCGGATCAATTTTCGACGACAACATCCATGAATCCGGCGACTATCGTATTCGAGTTACTGAAAGCAGTATGGGCGATGCCTGGCGCGGAAGTTTTGGGCTTAAAGTACAAATGCTTTCTCCCGGTCAATCAAGCAATTCTGACTCAGGAACATCCGACCTCGCGCGTTACGCGGGAAAGTATCCAAGTGCGCTTTTCAAAGGCGTCCCCGGTTTGCGCACGCGTCTGCTAGCCTTGCTCGGTGCTAACTATAAGTTGTTTTTTGATTGCTTGCAGACAGAGATGCCGATCGAGAGCGATGGCGGAGTGCTGATTGCGCGCGGCTGCATGGCGCATGAATGCACGATCGAGGAATCGATCCTGGCTATCGATCTCAGAAACGGTAAGCCGTACGTCGCGATCATGTCTACTCGGTATGGCGGCGGGTTCAAGATCTTCGCAGAAGACAAGAACGGCGTTCCCGATGCTTTGCGGCGAGCAATCCAGCGATATTGATCTTGTCTCCGTTCCGAATGTCACGCAGTTGGCGATTGCCGAAGTTGATGAATCAGACGGGGGAGGCCCTCTTCGAACTCTTCGCTATTGGTCATGTTGAGCCAAAAACGAGCGCGGATCCTTAAGCTCGGGGAACATGGCTCGCGCATGATGCCCAGATAGCGTCTTTGTCTCTTTTCGAGTCCCAGATGTTCGGCAAGAATTTCTTCAAATTCAGCAAAGCCGCCCTCCAGATAAGCCGGCGTTAACACGGAAACCGTGTAGCGACTCTGTTCTACGGCGCGTTCCATCTCCTTAATCAGAAAAGCACTCAGCGCAAAGCATTCAAAATCAATGCAAACACGGAGCCCTTCAGCCTTCAGGCGAGGTAAGAGCGTCTTGCGGACCCAAGTCTTGTCTGGCTCTCTGTGACGATAGCTGATGAATACATCGTAAGAGAATTCATCATCGGTCTCAGCAATCGATGGTGTGACGGGCGCCTTCCCGCCCTGGTACGAAGCGATCGGAAAATTCTGCTCCAGTTCGGCTTTGAACAGCGGATGTTGAGCCGGTTGGTCAGCGGTAACCCGCGGCTGCAGGTAATCGAAAGTATCAAAGACCCGAATCAGGCCTCCCGACCCCACCGCGCCGCCACGCAAGGCGGCCAGCAGGTGTTGGGTAAACAGGCTATTGCTGGCCCCGGGAAGCACCCATGAAAACTCAGTGTCACGTGAAGAAGCAATAATCACGCGCCCGCGTCCAGCCTTCAGCAAATCGTAGTAACTCTCAGGAAGGCCGATCTTGAGAGTAGGAGCGACGGCGTCTTTTGGTTGACCGATACCGCCCGAGTGACAGCAATCCAATACGGCGACCAGCTTGCGCGCCCGAATCTTTCTCAGTGCCGCCGAGAATTCCGGGCCCGAAATCGCGGATTGGGACAATGATTCATCGCTCGTATAGACCGTGTCAACGGGTAGAAGATACTCGCCGCTGAAAGGACCGGAATCAATGCGCCCGCCGTGACTTGAAAGATAAAAGAAGACGGTTGAATCTTCGTTGGCCCGCTCAGCCAGTTCGGCCAAGCCAGCCCGAAAAGCAGCTCCCGTCGCTTTGTCGTCCAGCATCAGGTTAACGTTCTGATCGAGATAGCCACAATAGTTCGGATCGATCAGCAAGTCGTAAAGATCGCGGGCGTCCTTCAGCACCGTCTGCGGGAGTGGGTTTATGTTTTGGTAGTTCGCAATACCTGCTACCAAAGCGTATGCATTCTCTAAACCTGACATGCAATTATCCTCAAGTCCGTTTGGTCGGAAATAAGTTACTTGGCACCCCCTGCCTCGCTCGGCAGATTCGAACAGGTCGCGTGGTACGGTTCATCCTTGCCGACGTATTGTCTCCACTCCAGCTTGGTAAGGTTGCGATTGGCGATCTTGCAGGCTCTTTGTTGCCACGAGTCCATGCTCACGTCCCAGACAGCGGGTAGCGCAAATCCTGTAGCCACGAACAGGTATTTGCCGTCGGCGCTAAACACAGAGTCCAGGGGGTCCCCGCGCCCGGAAGGAATTTCAGCTAAAGCCTGACGCGTCTCCACGTCCCATAAAATCACAGTTCCATCAACGCTGCTCGAGGCCAATACTTTGCCGTCATTGTCAAAAGTCACTTTCATTACCGCAGCGTTGTGTCCAACCAGAGGATCATCAAGAAGCGTGCGTTTGTCGACGTCCCAAAGAATAATGCTGTTGTCAGAACTTCCGCCTGCCAGGGTTCGGCCATCGGGACTGAACGCTAAACTGGTCATCGAGCGATTCTGCGAGGCCTCAGAGAGGGAGGGAGAGGAAGGCGAGGGAGAGGGGGCGGGGGATCGCGCGTCTTCCGGCTGAGGAACTGGCAGCGTTGCGATCTCTGTCAAGGCGTTCACGTTCCACAAAGTCACGGAAAAACCCTTGCCACCCACGGCCAATATCTCGCTATTCGGGCTAAAGGCAACGGCCGACGCTCCGGGTGCGTTCTCCATGATAGTGTGAGGTTGCCCCGAAGCGTAGCTCCAAAGCTTTAGGGTTACATCGTGGGCCTCTGACGTCTCTTTTTGATAGCGACCGGAACCAATAGGCACTTTTTCGCTACTTGGACCAACTTGGCTACCCCATACTAGGATTTTTCCGTCAGGACTGATCCACATGTTGTTAACAATTCTCCCGGGCTCATTATGCGGCAGCTCGACGAGTGGCTGGCCGTTATTGACATCCCAGAGAATACCCTTGCCGGGGCGATAATGCGCCATCAATTTCCCGTCTGAAGTAAAGGCTAGTGAGTTGACCGACCATCCGCGGGTAAGGCCGGGCCGTTCATTCGTTTGATTCTGAGCCTCACCGGGAGGGGGAAGATTTTTTTCACTACACTCTTGTGTGATTCCGTCCCGGAAAACTATTCCTCCGTAGCTGTCGCCGGTGGCGAGCAATTTGCCATTGGGACTCAGAGCTATGCTGGGGAGTGGGCGGGCTCGCTGCCAGGAAGATCCGCTGCGCGAACCGCAGGCTGGGAGGACTCTTGTGAGCGAGCCTTGATTGCCGATATTCCAGAGAATGATATTGCCAACCATATCGGCCGATGCCAGCGTCTGGCTGTCCGGGCTGAACGACAGGCTGGAAACGCTGTTCGAATGCGCTATGAATGCGCCTTTCCTTACGGCCAAGTGAAGTTTAACGCTGTCTTCAACGTTCCAGACTACGAGGTTGCCATCTCTACCACCTGATGCGAGCACCTTGCCATCACGGCTAAAGGCGATCGAAGTTATCTCCTGCTCCGCATACCGGTCTCCCTGAGCCTTGCGCCTGGAATTCTGTGTGAGACTAATCAAAGATTTCGATGTAGCGACGTCCCACAACGTCACGGAATCATCTGGTTCGCCTGCAGCCACGAGCTTGCCGTCCGGACTAAATACCAAAGGGCTGCGGCGCGAGGAACCGTCGCTACGACCTAGCGAGCGTTGCCGGCCAGTTGCCACATCTAGCAAGACCAAGTCACGATGCAAATTGTACTCCGAATCGAAATAACCAACTGCAGCAGCCAGGGTTTTTCCATTGGGACTGAAAGCAAGAGCCGATGTTGTCATCCACTCGAGCACTCCCACCCTTTCCTTGATCTTTAAGCTGGGTTGCAGCTTTCCGGTCGCTACGTCCCATAACTCTACGGTTTGATCGTCAGTCGGCGAAACCGATGCCAGAAACTTACCATCGGGACTGAAGACCATAGCTGTTATCGAGTCAATAATTTGATTCTTTGGACCTCGCTTATCATCGAGTTGTCGCAATAGTTGTCCGTTAGCAGAGTCCACCAGAATCATCGCTCCCTCAGCAGTTCTTACGGCCAGAGTTCTGGCGTCGGCGCTGAGGGCCGAGCTCGTCGGCAACGCTCCCGATGGAAACAATGAGGATTTGAGTTGATCGGCTTCCGGTATGGCAGACTGACTTAGAAGGCGTTGAGAGTTGACGTCCCAGGTGCTGATAGACCCCTTAGAGGTGAAAGAAATCAGGATTGAACCACCCGAGTTAAAGCCCAAAGCTGTTGGCGGACTGTCTGCACCTCGCAGATAGGCACGCACGTGTGGAATTTTTTGCAGGGCACTGAACAGACTGTTCCGCGCAGCTGCGGTCGGAAGGATGCGGTAGGCTTCCATGCTGAGCAACAGCGCCAAATCGGGCCGGTCTTCTTTGAGTCTTTGCGCCTCGGCAGCCAGTTGACGCGAAAGAGCCTGGCTTTTAGCCGCCAGCGCTTGTGATCGCGCGTAATATAGAAAGAAGGCCAGGACAACCAACCCCAGAAACGACGCGGCGAGGGTCAGAGCACGTAAGGTCTTTGTTAAGCGTTTGCGACTTAGACTTGCCTGAACAAAGGCGTCCTCCTGCAGATTAAGATCTTCATAATGCAGCGCTTCATCAAGCAAAGCGCCTCTCAATAGCGCGCTGGGATCTCGTCCTGAAGTATCCCACTGCCTGGCGGCTTCCGTGAGGACCAACCTCTTGCGCATACCAACGCGCTCTTCGTCGAGCCAGGCAACTAACCGGCGCCACTGACGCACCAGTATCTCGTGCGCCACTTCAACTTTGACCTCGCCCGGTAATGAGCCCTCCGTCTCTCGTACCAGGCCGGCCCCGATAAGTCCGTCTAAAACACTATCAATGTGCTCTCGTTCCTCTGCTGTCTTGTACAAGCTTTCGCGCGCCACACGATTACTAAACACCTCAAGGCCAGCGCGCGGACGTACCAGCCTGAGCAATATCCACTTCACCCGCGCTTGGTCTATGGGGGACTGACGCGTATAGAAGCTGTCCGCGCTGCGAGTCAGCGCTTCGCGCACACCACCTACCTTAGTGAATGCTTTCCAGGTAACCAGGTTATTTTCTCGAGCGTCCCACAACTTCAGCAAAGCAAACTGCAACAGCGGGAGGCCCGCCGGTTCCTTGATCGCCTCTGTTACCAAATCATCGACAATGCCTTCTTCAAATTTCAACCCGCGCAGATCAGCGGGACCCTGAATCGCCTCGCGCAATTCAACGCCGGTGAGGTCAGTAACTTCTTCGGTACTCGCCATGAAGTAGGGTTGGAGTTCCGGCATTTTGGTGACATACGGTTTAAAGTCGCTGCGCATGGTGATGATGACCGTATGTCTCAGGTCCGGGTAATTGACCAGCGCCAGCAAATTGTTTATGAAAGCCTTCCTGATAGTCTCGTCGCTGGTGAGCGTAAAAATCTCCTCGAACTGATCGACTATGATCAGTGCGGGCTCGGAATTGTTTTGATTGACCATCTGAAGCAGGTAACCACTGCTCCGCTTAAAACCTTTCACGTGCTCGCGGATGACCTCAGCCGTTTTGGTGCCGCCGGTCGGAAGCAGCGAGGCAAGACTTGTTAACGGATCAAAGCCGGGCACGATTGTCGAGAGATATTGCCAACGCTCGCTCTTATCAACTTTCCCACTCTTGAGGGCGGGCAGAAGTCCGGCCAGTACCAGGGATGACTTGCCACTGCCGGACGGGCCTACGACTGCGAGAAACCGTGAGGTTTCGAGTCTGTTGGAGAGCTTTTCTATCAGTGATTGCCGGCCAAAAAAGAGCGAGTATTTGGACTCTCGAAAGGCTTCCAAACCAACATAAGGGCGCTTGGATTCGTCCAACGTGATGGCCCGGGTCTTGTCAAACGGATCCAAAACAATCTCACTGCTCAAGCTATCGTGCCGATCGAGAAAATTGGCCCAGTAATCCAGAACGTCCTGGCCCGTCCAGCGATCGCTATCGACATTCAGAACTGCACCGGTGGCCCGTCCTTTCTGGATGAAGGCTTTTACCTCCTCCAGATATTCGGGCTTGTCCTCCTCGGATCGACGCCGCTTCAACAATTCGTTGTTGACAATTTTCAAAGATGCCAACGACGGAAACCTTGACCGAGCCCCATTTGTGGAATTGTCATCGCTCATGCCCTTATCTCTCCCGGCAGCAGCGCCAACAGAGTGGCCAGCGGCCTGCCTATATCGTTTTCTAATTCATTGCACTTCCTAAGCATCTCTCTATCAACTCGGTTGAAACTGCGGGTCGCCTGCTTGCGGAACAACTTGAACTGTTGGCGGATACCGGGTTCGTCAGCCTCGAGACCTTCATCCGAAGGAAAACTGTTCTTCAACGCGAGGTCGGCTTCAGCCAGCTTGGCGGCCCAATCCTGAGACTGATCGGCGCAAAGAAGCTGCATCTTGGGACGCAAATCCTCCCAAAACTCCTTGACGATGCCGATCCCTTCGTCGAGAGACCTTTCCACGCGGCGAAGTTCCGTACCGATTTCCTGTAACGAATCATGGTTGTACAAAACGGTTCTGAGAACGCGATCCATTTCATCGATTTTCTCGATACTCATAGTGATCTTCGCCAGTTGATCGCTGGTTGTCGCGCTGCGGGTGAACTTATCCAGGATCTCATGAACAGTCATCAGCGCTCCCTCGAGAGAAGTAAGCCTGAGGTGCTTTGCTTCCGCGACCATATTGACGTTAATGCGTGAAGGCTGAGTACCGAGTACTCCGGACAAGCGGCGGTTGCCACCCCTCAGTTTGTTTATGTCCTTGGCTATAACTGCTTGTCGGAGCTCATTGATTGCGCTGCTTAGCTTTTGCACCCAAACGTCCTCTGGCCGCGCAAAAGCAAAGTCGCAGGCGTCGGTCACCAGGTCGTCTACCATATCGGCAAGATCGGGGACGGCAGCTTCTATATCGTCCCAATCAACTCTTTCGTCTGCCTCCCCTTTTCCATAGCGAAGGTTGTTGTAACTGCCCTCCAATTCCTGAAACTTGTCATGCAATTTCTTTAGCCTATTCAGCGTTTTCATACGCTGGGAAAGATCCTCAAAATCTGAACGGAATTCGCTGAGTGGCCCTCTGACTTCCGGCTTTGCCACCAGGTTTAGAATTAGCTCTAAGCCGTCCCCGGCGATACTCTCCCCGCGAGGTGTGGGAGTCCGCGATCTCTCAGGACAGCCAAGTTCAGAGGCCAGGGTGTTGGTAAGGCGGAGCCAAAGCTGGTCGGTTGCTTCGAACAAATTGGCCGGCACCAGCGCACCGAATCGTGGCGGCAAATCAAGACCTTCGTCTTTTATTATCGGAATGATGCTCAACTTGCGCTCTTTCAACATGTAACTGAAAATCATTCCGTTCACGAATTCATTCCACGAGTCACCGTTCGTGGCTGTATCGCCATCCGCAGGATTCTGGTTGCTCTCTATGCGGTCCAACTCCTTGAGATAATCTGAGGTGACAACCAGCACGCTCCGGCGGCTCGAGATTATCGCGTCCTCAATCTCCTTCAGCATTGAAGACCCTTCCGCAAAATCGCGCGGCTCGACATAGATGATGCGCGCTTCTCTGAGCCGCGTCAGCAGCTCCTTATCCACCCACGCCAGGTCGGCTGAGCTATAGCTGACGAACACATCCTTTCTTTGCTGGGCCGAGGTGATCATGAGATGCAGAATTTAGATCGGACCAACGGGACGGACGACTAACAAAGGGGCGTTGAGGTCATTTGATTTAAGCAAAATCATTTTGCTCTAGTTTTGGGAAATGGTAGGGCTCTTACCGACTAAGGATGAAGTTGATTCACGAATTGCGTGAAGAGCCGGGTCAAACTATGCTACGCCGCCAAAGCCTAGGATCTACCGGCTTATATGTCAATAGAAAATATGCGAGCAAGGATACGATTGCGCTCGATGAAAGGAGGGCACAAAACTCGAGCCGACGAGAAAGGCAGCAAACGCCTGCGCGCCTAGGAAGCTACAGAAGGCTTCACGCTGAACTTCCATCGGTAGAGCCAAACCCTCCACCTCCTCGACTGGTATTGGAAAGACCATCAACCCACACCGCCGCGGGCGTAATTATTTTCTCGATGATCAACTGGCAGATCTTGGTGTGGACCGGCAAGTCTATCTGCTCGCTCCCCGCGTTATACAACAGACACCCGATTTCGCCACGATAGTCGGCATCGATCACGCCGGCCAGAACGTCGATGCCCTTCTGCATGGCCAGTCCGGAACGGGGCGCAAGACGCCCGTAGAATCCGGCAGGTATCGCGACCGCCAAACCCGTCCGGATCAATCGACGCTCTTTCGGCTGCAAAGTAATTGCCTCGATCGAACAGAGATCGAGTCCCGCTGCGGATAAACTGCCGCGCGTTGGTAACACGGCTTTGGGATCGAGCTTCTCGAAGCTCAAACTTTCTATTTCTTCCATGCAATTAGCACCGGGATCGACAAGGTTTATGGGTTTCGCGGTTAAGGATTCTATCAGAGAAAATCCGAGATAAGAGTCTTTCTCCCTTCTCCCTTTGGAAGAAGGGACCAGGATGAGGGCTTGCGAAAGCTAAAACCATTTTCTTATTTGTGCTCCGCGGGCGGCGAGTGACATTTAAGGACGAGCCTGTGGTCCACAAACGAAAAGCGGCAGGTTGAATGCCTGCCGCTCTTTGCTTGTGACAACTGATTTACGTGGCCATCCGCGCTGTGGTTATTAGTCAAACAGGACAGCGATCGCCCGTAGCTTAACCTCCACAGTTCCTGGTTGTATCGCTGGTAATCGTCCAGACGGGGTTACCCGTAGCCTCAACTGTCGTATACATGAAACACCCGTCCCGATCCTCGGCAACAAGCTTAACTGTCGACTGATCCCAGGAGACGTTAAGCGTTCGGGTTGTTCCGGGACTGATCGAGGACTCGTTTAGTTGGTCAGGTCCCCAATTATCGTTGTCGACCGGCGAGAGATAGAGACGGCGAATCTCCCAGCCAGAATTATTCACCACTTTGATTGTCAGTGGCGGCGCGGTGGTGGCGGAAAGTGGTGTTAGCGTACTCATGGAGACCAACATCAGGACGCAAAAGTAGATCTTGGAATTTAGAAGTGCATCACGAAGGTTTCTCATTACTGAACTCCTTTGAGGTTCAAAAAGGTCAAGAGTCAAAGTCATTGCTAACTGCTCATCCCGAGTGGAATGGATGCGGCCTTGTGATCGAACTTTGTTTAGCCACAACCGCATCCATCGACTCGAGCTGAGTCGCCTGTCAGGGACAAATACTGTTCACCGTATAGACCGGCCCGCTATCGACTGCCGGAATATTTGATGATGTGCGCACGGTGACCTTGGCAGTCGCCGTTGTAAAGTTACCCGCCGAATCCTTCACCTTGAACGTGATCGTGTAGACCCGACCATCTCCATTGGTTGAGCGCTCGGCCCGTAACTGGGCCGTCTTGCAGGTAGCGCCGATGATAATGTCGTTCAGTGTGTTTCCATCACCGTTTCCATTTTCCGCCTCATCGCTGGTGATTTTCAGGATATAGACACTGTTAATGTTTACAGTTGGATCGCAGTCATCACTGGCGCTGGCGACAAAGTCAGTTACCGCCACCGTGTGATACGCGTGATTCGGCGGCCACAACGTCATGTTCACGTTGGGAATAAGCGTTATCGTCGGTGCGCCCGAATCCGGCGTATTGGTGATTGTCCCGGTGGCCATACTCGGTGAGCCCACTCCGTAACCTGATCCGGGCTGGACAGTGAACTCAACCGTCTCGTTGCCTTCCACCACACAGTCGGTAAGCGGGGTGACTGTCACTGTGGCCGTGGCGCTACCAACTCCAAAGTTCACCGTGGCGGTCGGCGGAGTGAACGTCGCAGCACCGCTCTGCGAGTAGTCCGCTGGGAAGCTGGCGCTGCCGCCCACCGAGAAATTAACCGTTACCGCACTGGCGGTTGAACCAGTGCGTGTGAACGTATAAACGAGATTTGCTCCGCCCTCCGCTGTGGACGAGGGCGTCACTGCGACGGTGACGATGGTGTCATCGTTGAGAATGGTTCCGGTGGCTGAGCTCGGGCTCACGACGTTATAGCCGGCCCCCGGGGTTAAGGTGATGTCAACGGTTTCATCAGGCTCGGGTGTGGTGTCCGCCTCCGGATCGACGGTTACCGTGGCCGTCGAACTGCCGGCTGCGAAGGTCACGCTGCCCGTGGTTGTAGTGAAGGTGGTCGCGCCCGTTTCGGTGTAATCGTCCGGTGAAGGCCCAAAGACTGCCGTCCCGCCCACCGAGAAGTTCACCGTCAGCGCACCTCCGATAAATCCCGTGCGCGAGAAAGTGTAGACGAGGTTCGTTGCACCGTCCTCAGCCACTGAAGCAGGAGACACGGCAACGCTGACGTCGGCATCATCGTTGGTAATAGTGCCTGACGCTGAGGCAGGCGAGCTGATGTTATAGCCGCCCCCCGAAGTTACAGTCAGGACTACTGTCTCGTCAGGTTCGATTGTGCTGTCCGCTTCCGGATTGACGTTTATCGCTGCCGTTGAACTGCCTGCAACGAAGGTCACTGTGCCTGTTGTCGGAGTGAAGCTGGTCGCACCTGTTTGCGTGTAATCGTTGGGTGACGCGCCAAAGTTGGCAGTTCCACCCACCGAGAAGTTCACCGTTAGCGGCCCGCTGGTAACGCCGTTGCGCATGAATGTATAGACCAGGTTCGTTGCTCCATCTTCAGCGACTGACGCAGGAGACACCGCAACGCTGACTTCTGTATCGTCGTTAGTGATGGTTCCGCTGGCAACACTGGGTGACCCAACGCTGTAACCGGCGCCAGCCGTCACAGTTAGATCAACCGTCTCGTCGGGTTCTACCGTGATATCAGTTTCCGGATTGATGGTTACCGCCGCCGTCGAACTGCCTGCAGCGAAGGTCACCGTGCCTGTTGTCGGAGTGAAGCTGGTCGCGCCCGTTTGCGTGTAATCGTTGGGTGACGCGCCAAAGTTGGCAGTTCCACCCACCGAGAAGTTCACCGTCAACGCGCCGCTGGTAACACCAGTGCGGGCGAAATTGTAGACGAGGTTTGTTGCTCCATCTTCAGCTACTGACCCGGGAGACACAGCGACGCTAACGTCTGTATCGTCATTAGTAATCGTTCCTGTCGCCGAGTCAGGCGACCCGACGTTGTAGCCGGTGCCTGAAGTTACCGTCAGGACTACCGTCTCGTCAGGTTCGACGGTGGTATCCGCGGAAGGATCAATGGTCACTGTAGCGGTGGAATCTCCGGCCCCAAAGACTATCGTGCCAGATGTGTCGCTATAAGTCGCGGCGCCTGTCTGGGTGTAGTCGGGTTGCGAGAACACGGCCGTTCCGCCGACTGAGAAGTTCACCGTCGCCGGAAGGAGAGTGAATCCCGTTCGGGTGAAAGTGTAGACAAGGTTCGTGGGCCCGTCCTCAGTCACTGAACTCGGTGTCACTGTCACCGAGACGTCCGCGTCGTCGTTGGTAATAGTTCCCGTCGCCACACCAGGTGAGCCAACGTTGTATCCAGTACCGGAAGTTATAGTAAAGATCACTGTCTCATCCGGCTCGACTATCGAGTCAGCGGTCGGATCAACAGTCACCGTAGCCGTGGAGTTGCCGGCGCCGAACGTCACCGTGCCAACAGGTGGGACGAAGGTTGCCGCTCCACTCTGCGTGTAGTCAACAGGAAAGACAGCGTTGTTGCCGCCGACAGCGATGCTGAAGTTTACCGTCAGCGCGTTAGTGGTTACGCCCACGCGTGTAAAGGTGTAAGTCAGGTTGGTTGCTCCGTCTTCAGCCACTGAGGCCGGAGACACCGCGACGCTGACGTCCGTATCGTCATTTATGATGGTACCGGTGGCAGCGCTGGGGCTGCCAACAGTGTAGCCCGTGCCCGAAGTGACGGTTAGATTTACCGTCTCGTCAGGTTCGACGGTAGTATCGGCGGAAGGATCGATCGTCACTGTTGCCGTCGAGCTGCCGCCGGGTATTACGACTGTTCCGCTGGTGGCCGTAAACGTAGCCGCGCCACTTTGCGTGTAGTCGGGCTGCGTAAACGAAGCCGTGCCCCCGACGCTGAAGTTCACCGTCATGGCGTTAGCGGTCGAGCTGGTCCGAGTAAAGGTGTAGACCAGGTTAGCTGCACCGTCTTCCAAAACCGAGGCAGGTGACACCGCCAGTGTAACTTGCGGTAAATCGATCGGCGTCACCGTAGGATCAGCCGTCCCACCAACGCTCGGGTCGTCCGTAAGGACGTTCGAGAAATTAGTGCCGGACACCGTACCCTGGTTGGAGACCTGGGGTAACGCTCCAGTGAACGGATCGTCGACGGTGACGTTGAAGGTGATCGTAACGCCTTTCCCAGCCGGGAGCGTGCCGATGCTAAGCATGACGTCGGCCAGCATGCTGCTGAGAGTAGCAGCCGTTGTCGTGTTCCCTGGGGCATGGTTCATGAGCCTGTTACGTTGACCATCATCCTTAGCTGCTCTTCGATTGGAGCCGGCTTTGTTGATCGAAACTTCGGACTTGGACACATCCGTCTTTTGCCGCGACGAGGAACCTTTGCTTATTTTCGAAACAAGGCTCGATTCGCGAGCGGATTGGGCCTTACCTGAAATTCGAGCTGTGGAGCTTGGTGATTGTATGGTCCGAGAATCCGGCAAACGCCTGACAGCCGGTGACAGAGTGTTCTGCATCAGCGATCGTACTTGTTCGGGCACGCTTTCCTTGCCCTCCTGGTATACCACAGCAAGCTGACGCATAACGACCGTCAGCAAGTCCATGCGCCCAAAGGCAGAGCTGTACTCTGTGGTCTGAAGCTCACGGCCTGGAACCGGTACGTCAAACTCCGAATCTTCCAATGACGTTGGGTCGACGAACCAGCCATATCCGGCTGCGGTCTCGTCAATCTTGACGCTCGTCGAGTTGACAGTGGCGAGCAGACCGTCAGGAAGGTCTCCGACGGGACTGCCCCGTTAAGCTCCGCTTGGCTCAGCTTTTGTTCGCTGGGTCCATCGCGGACTTCGCCCCGGGCCGCACGCAAAGTGTCAACGGATTCGTTGTCACCACTCTGTGAGCCATCGTCGGAAATGATCGAGAATGACTTTTGAGTTTTGGCATTGATTGAGGCTGAAGCTTGAGGTTCGGCCATAAGCATGGGAACCACGGGAGAGCCGCAGGCCGCGCCGCCGACGTAGCCGCCGCCAGATCCTGGAAACGCCACCCCGATCGAGGCTTGCGTCGCAGCCGTTGCCGCCGTTAGCGTATTCTGCCCGATCTCGAAATTTTGTACTGCAGTGGCATCACCCGCTGCACCACCGTATCCGGGGAGCTTCACGGTTGAGCCGTTGCGCTGGCGTAAACGCAGGTCAGAACCTCCATTGGGAGGTGTCGCGCCCAGATTGACCGTATTAGTTTTAAAATCAAAGCAGACGGCATTGGTGCCGGTAGCAACGGCGCCAAAATTTCCCTGGACGCCGTGTAACGAGTTCGTGCCCGGATTGCTTAAGGAGTTATTCGTGACCGTAAGCTCGATCGCCGCGTTGACGTTACCCGTATCGCCAACCTGAAAATTAATTCCCGCCCCGCTGTTCCACTGTGTGACGGTGTTATTACTGACGATGGCCTTCATCGTGCCGCTGACGCTGTGGTTCTCAACGCGGATGTCGGAAGACTGAACGGAACCGGAATTGGCAACGCCGGCGTTGCCGATAAAGTTGTTCGACACCTGTCCCTGCCACGTGCCCGCGCCAGTGCCTTGATTAATGTTGATAGCGCCGCCCTGCACACTGCCGACCAGCGGACTAGCGGCACTGCCGTTGTTCGAGATGTTGAAATTCACGCTCTCCGTGCTACCCGCGTTGCCGCCCGAGATGGTAACGCCCCCGCCCAGAGAGCCGGGAAAGCCGTTACTATAAGAGTTGCCGGTGAAGACAATGCTCAGGTTGGCGCTATTGGTTGTAGAGGTTTGGAAATGGTCCCCGCCGGCCCCGGTGAACGTGTTGTTTGTCACATGCGCGGTCACGGCTGATGTGCCGCTCGGCTCGATAATTAGATTGTCGTTGGGCGCGTTGCTGAACGTCGAGCCGGTGATGGTAACGTCCCCGCTCCCGCTTGAATTCCTGATCCTAAAGTTGTCCTCGACACTGCCGCCGACAACGTCGTTAGTGAAAGTAGACGTCCCGAATAGCCCATCGAAAATGATGCTGCCCTCGTCAGCGCCAGCACTATCCCCATTCGCTCCGTTAACCGTGCTGTATTCAAGGGTGCAACCTGTAACGCTGGTTCCGCGAACCCCGTAGTTCTGATTCGTGCCGTTGATCGTCATTCTACGGAGCGTGATGTTCGTCGCGTTGTTAAGATATATCCCGATTCCTGTTGTGGTACTCCCGGTCGTGCCGCTCTTGTTCGCTATCGTGCCGCCACTGCCGTTCCCCCCGACTGTTGTGTTCACGCCGTCCCCCACAACCGTGAAACTCCCCGAGGTATTCTGGATGATCACTCCATCGGCGGTTCCTCCGCTCGATGAGAGGCTCGTGAAAGTCATGTTGAGCGGTGTCGTGCCTGAGGTTCTGTTAATATTTACTGCCGTCCCAGTACTCGAGTTTATTGTCCCGCTTGTTGTCGTAATTGTGTTCGTATTGTCAGTGGCTACCAGTCCCGCGATCCCAGCATCAGGCGCGATGTTGAGGGCTCCAAAGCTGATCGTCCCGGTATTGCCGGTCCCGCTCCCACCCAAAAGCACGCCCGTATTTCCCGAAGCATTCACCGTCGTGTTCCCAAAGCTGAGCGTGGCGCTGGATGTGCCGACATTGATGCCATTGCCCGTCGGATTGGTGATCGTGGTGGTAGGCGTCGTCAGGGTGCCGGCGACTCCAGTCAGGCTAATGCCGGTGGTGGTGCTGTTGGTTGACGAAATGCTGCCGAAGGTCGCGGCGAGTGTGCCTGTTGTTAGGTTGAGGGCTTGGCCTGTGCCATTTAGCGTAACATCGGAGATGGTGAGCGTGCCGAAGCCGCTACCGCTAATGTCGGTTACGGCATCTCCGCCAGTGAACCCAACCAGCGTGTTGCCGGAGGCAATCGTAATTGCGGTTGAAGCGCTGGTGAGGTTGACGATTGTAGCGTTACCACTATTGGTGACCGGTAAAGGATCGCTGTATGGCGGCGGAGTTAGACCCGTGATGGACGATAGACTTGCCGTGGCATCCTGCCCGATAAACCGTTGGCCATTGAGAAGAGTCACCGGACCAACATAGTCGCTGGCGCTTTCATACAGAAAGATATTGTCATTGGCCGCAGGATGATTTCCCGCGCCATTGTTAACGGCCTGAAATGATGACAGCGTATTAAAGGGATTAGTGAGACGCCCGTCGCAAGGGCATGACGCGGTGTTATTGATGAACCAGATCATTCCGCTGACGTTAATCGTCACGGTAGCGGAGTTACTGCCCTCGGAGTTTGTCAACGTGTAGCTGAAAGTATCGGTGCCCTCGAAACCAGCAGGCGGGTTGTAAGTAAAACTGCCGTTCGCGTTGACTGTTACGTCGCCGCCATTGGTGCTCGTGCTTGGAGGTGCGGTGATTGTGGCGCTGGGTAGACCGGTAAAGTCGTTCCCCAGCACACCCGGCGCAGCCACGGAAATCCGAACGTTCCCCGTCGCTGAATAAGTATCGTCTACGGCCACAGGCGTAGCTCTAAGACTTCCTGCCACGAATGTAGTATTTGGATCGACCGTGTCGGTGAAAGTCACTCCCGTGGCGTCTGCGGCACTCGAATTGATGTTAACTGTGTATTTCAGTGTGTCGCCAGGATCGGCCTGATTATCGCCATCAACGTCTGTGAACAATGAGTCAGTCTTGGTCGCCGAAACACTGGGAGCAACAGGACTAAGCAAATTGAAGTGTTCTTTCGGCGTGCGACTCACGCCCAACCTGCGAAGGAGATTAACCTCTTTATGCAGGGCAGCCGGCGATGGAGGCTGCTGCACAGGCGCCGGTGTGCTGCCGGCTGATAACCCAAGCTTCTCTCTCAGAGCAACTGACTTTGAGAGTGCAACCCCGCTCAAAGCCAGGCCGAATCCGAGCGTAACAATCAGGATTCGCTGAACTCTTGTAAGTGTGGATGTAGTTGAGGGGACATTACGGCGTACGGAACGAGACATGGGGGACCTCCGTGTTCGATAAAAGAATGGATAGCTTCCGGGCGTACAAGAAAATGAGAAGGCTAATAACAGTCCGGTAAAGTCACCTTAAAGGGGTTACCCCGGATAGGAACGATTCAGGCGAGGAGAATCTATCCCGCCTTTCGGCTTAAGTCAATAGCGAATTATCTGATTTAACGTGGAATGGTTCGCACTGTATTCTGGCTTGCGCGTGGAATACCTACTGGCTTCAGCGAGAGTAGACTGAGCCTGGGCGCGTTTCATTCCAGCAAGAAGCGTTGCGATAATCTTCCTCTCACTTTCGAGAAGGGTATTGAAAATCGGAGAATGACAGGACTCTGGTTTCAGATTTGCTCTCAGATCGTATAACTAATGGTACGCTGAAGTTTACTGGTTGTCAGAAATCGGGTCCAGGGCTTGCGATTCCGCGATCCTGATTGAGGCCGCCCGACGGTTCAAATCCTAAATCGCATCAAGCTTGATCACCGGGGGTGCATTTTGCCAGTAATGAAAGCGAGCGTCCCCGATGCGCGCACGATGCGAGCAACTTATCGACTAACTAAACGGTCGTTCCGCTCCTAAACCGTTCTTCGTCCGGTGAGCAAGTTAACTATCAGAACGATCAGGGCCAGGACGAGTAGCAAGTGAATAAATCCCCCCATCGTGTAGCTCGAGACCAAACCCACCAACCAGAGGACTAAGAGAATCACAAAAATCGTCCACAACATTGTTCATTCCTCCCTTTGCAGCTAATCGAATTGCAATCCCAAAGGATGAGGAGCAAGGTGCGTGCCTTTAGGGGCAGATTAGTGCAAAGCGCAGTAGTAAGGCGAGTTCTGTCGATCTTGCTCATAGAGATTTTGAGCCGCCAGCGAGATCCGTGTATCGAAGCATGCCAGTCTTCTGCATGCTCCCGAAGGTTCTCATTCAGATACTGCCCACTATAAAAAATGTCGAGCCGATTCAATATTTGTTGAGATTCTATTCTGGACTTCTCTTGGAGATTATTGGTAAATTGAACCCGCGCTCGCGGGTTGTTGAATGGCGGGCGTATTGAGTGGTCTAAAGGGTTTTGCGTTTGTGCCATTATTCTCCCGACACGCCTTCGCTTCCAATCCTTAGTTTCTGGTTTTGATCAAGAAGATCTCGCGGACAGCCATAAGAGATCGCCGGCGTGTCCCCTGGGGAAAAGCTATGATTTTTCGTATTAAGAAAATAATTGGCCGTTCGCAGAGAGCGAGCCTGGCCTTTGTAGTCTTAGGCGCCATGGTGCTCGCAGCGGGCTCTTTGTTCCTGGCGCTTTACGGGATCAGGGCCTCGCCCGTTAAGAGGATCAATTACTCTGAGCTCTACGCGATCGCGCAGACGGGTCCCGCAGCATCGGTACTTATCGAGAATGATTCGTTAACTGTAACAAAGACGGACGGAGCAGTATTTCAAGCGACCGTCGCCGGTGATTCATTTCGGCAGACCGTGGTTGAGTTGTTCAGGAAGAATGGTGTGCCGATCGAATTTGCTTCGACCCAGCCCAGTTTTGCGGGAACGGTATTCGTATATTCCTCGCCAGTTGTGATCTGTCTCGTGTTGGGACTCGTCGGGTGGCGAGTTCATGCCACAGTAAACGGGCGCCGCGGAAGTTTCAGCCTGGCTGATCATAGTGGCAAACAGAACGTCACCTTCGCCGACGTTGCAGGTGTGGATGAAGCGACGGCAGAGTTATTGGAAACGATTGAATTTCTCCGCGACCCGATTCGCTTTGGACGACTGGGTGGTCGCGCGCCGCGCGGTATTCTGCTGTACGGACCACCGGGAACTGGGAAGACGCTGCTGGCACGAGCCGCTGCCGGTGAGGCAAGTGTGCCCTTTCTTTCCGCCTCAGGATCGAGCTTTCAGGAGAAATTTGCCGGCGTCGGGGCTGCCCGCGTACGGCGCTTGTTCGCGCGTGCCAGAAAGCTTTCGCCCTGCATCATCTTCATCGACGAGATCGACGCCCTGGGCCGCCAGCGCGGACGTGGTAATGACTCGGGCTCCGCGGATCAGGATCAGACGCTCAATCAATTGTTAATCGAGATGGATGGTTTCAACCAGGGATCCAGCATCGTTGTTATTGGATCGACAAATCGTCCCGATGTCCTCGATGCCGCGTTGACTCGTCCGGGTCGATTTGATCGCGAGATCATGGTCAACCTCGCGGATCTGCGTGGTCGCGAAGCGATTCTTAAAGTGCACGCTCGAAACCTGCAACTCGATCGTGATCTCGATCTTAACTGGATCGCCCGGGGCACGCCCGGTTTCTCTGGGGCGGATCTCGCGAACTTATTAAATGAGGCTGCCATCGCCGCCACGCGTGAAAATGCCGAATCAGTCGGACGAAAACATATTGAATATGCACGCGACAAAATTCTGATGGGCGCCGAGCGCCGGGGCTTCATGATGGATGAGGACGAACGCTATGCGACTGCTGTTCACGAAGCGGGTCACGTCGCAGTGGGCTTAGCAGTAAAGAATGGCGATCCTATTCACAAGGTTTCCATCCTGCCGCGAGGGCGCGCACTGGGCGTGACGCAGGCGCTGCCGGAACGCGATCGTCTGATGAAGAAGCGCGAGTATCTCGAGGATCAGATTGCGGTGCTGCTCGGCGGTCGCGCAGCGGAACAAGTTGTGCTGGAGACGATGACGGCCGGGGCCTCGAATGACATCGAACGGGCGGTTGAAATCGCCCGAAAGATGGTTGCCGAATTTGGCATGAGCCCGCTGGGCCCAATCTATCTGGGCGAATCGCAGACCGATCATCAAAGTCAAAGTCTGCTGGATCGGGTTGAAGACGCAACCAACCAGATTATCAACGCGCAACTCGAAAGAGCGCGTGAGGTTGTGATGTCACAGCATGATTCGATTGCCTGCCTCGTCGAAATGCTGCTCGAGCGTGATACGCTCGAAGCAGATGAAATTCGCAGTTGCTTCGACAGCTCTGCTGTGCAGTTCGTTCTCGCAACTCAGTTTTCCAGGCTGGACGAGACCGAGCCCGCGGCGCGGGTCTCAGCATAAAAGCCTGGCGTGGTGAACCCCAAGAACGACCGTTGAAAATGCCCGTAGCCTGCGGAGCGCGCGCCAACCGAATGGTACAGAACCGCTTGCGGTAGTAAGCAGGTTGGTAAATCGACTCTCAGCCCCCAAATCAATTTGTGTTTGCCTGGTGCTATGACCCTGGGCTTACATCCGGCTTTATTCTTTCGGCTGCTCAGCACGCTCCTACCTCCAGATAAAATCTTTGACAAGTCTTAGCTCGTCGTTATACTCCGCGCATTAGGCTTATGGATTGGAAGTACAAGCACTTTCATCAGGAGAGAGTCTTCCCGGCGCCGCGTGACGTTGTCACAGAAGCCGCGCGCGCGTTTATGGGCCAATCACTCGGGTGGAAGATCACGGAGACCCCGGACGGGTTTACCGCACAAGGCTCCAGTTTTTCACACGGGGCAATCGCTCATCTTCATATTCAATCAGCCGGAAACGGAACAAAGGTGGCTGTAGAACTATTAGTCGAGCGGGCGGGTTGGCGGGGATTCATGTTGTTTGACGTCGGCGGTTATTACAACATTCAAATTCGAAAGTGGCTTGATGGTATTCAGTGGTCGCTTCATCAAAAGCTCACCGGCACTCATGACGAGTCTACGAATCCGCTGGTCGTAGCGCAGAACAAACCTGCTGCGTACATTTTCAATGGTTGTTTGTTGTTCATTGTCGTGACCTTTGCTCTTTATTTCCTCGTCACTTTAATCAGCGCGGTCGTGGGACTACTCACTGGACATCTATTGTTGTTGGGCAGAGGCGATTTGATTATTCATGGAATCGGGGCGCGAATAATATCGGCGTTGATTTTGATCTTCGCATTATTCATCGCGTGGAGAATCAAGCGGAAGTCATAGATTAGCCGCAGGTACGGATAGGAAAGACGGGAACCAGCTCCGAGTTTTCATCTGTGCGGCGATCTCCGCCGCATCAGCAAACGAGCGAAACCCTCGAGACAAGAGGTCCAGAACCCCGAGCGATAGCGAGGGGATGCTAGACTCATCTCTAGCAGGCTGCTGAAAAACTCTTATTCGATGTCCCGAGCTACAAATTTGGAGTGCGCCGACAACGGCGGCGCTTTGGATTTCTTAGCATCTTCGTGATCAGCGAATCCAAAGCGGCGTCGCGCTACGCTTGCCGCCGCACTCCAAATGCCGCGGTGCAGCGCCCGTTCGCGGGTTCTTGCTATTGAAATCGTTTATGAAAGCCTGCGTCAGATCGAGTGCGGGAACCGCCGTCAGAATAGCTGCCTGAATTTTACTCGCGTCGAGCGTCATCGTGACTCCGCGTTGGGCTGCAAACTGGTCCAGGGCCGTGCCGATTTGTCTGGAGATCGGAGCGAGGATTTGTTCGTATCGCTTGCTGATATCCTCGTCCAAACGATCTTTCTTCGTCTTACCCTCAGTTGCGAGGCTCTGGCCCTGCTGTTGCTTGGCCTGAATGGTTTTCTGATCGGGTACCGGCGCCTTCATCAACGTTTGGATTTCGGCGATCAGCGCGTTGATGCGATTCTGGATGCTTTCCAGATCATCCGTGCGCGTCTTAAACTCCGCCTCAACAGATTTGGCTGCGTCGACATAGCGCCAAATTCCGTTTTTCTCGTCGCCGAACATCGTGGTATCAACCAGGGCAATCCTGCTGTCCGGCACCGGGGTGTTACTCGCCACCGGCGTCGTCGCCGGTCTGGGCGCCGGCGTGGCGGCCGGCCGGGGCGCGCCAGTTTGTGGCCGCGTCTGGCCCGAAACCGCGATAGTCATCAACGTGAGTGCGGCGTAAATCAAGAACAGTCTTTTCATAACTTCTCCTGCCTGGTGCTGACGGATTTTCTTTCCACAGATTACACAGATTCTACAGCGAAGGACAAAGGCCCAATAACTCCGAAGGAACTAACCACGCGCGGAAGACTTCTGTCTAAAGCGTTGGTGTCCTACTTCTGCAAGCGGCGTTCAGAGTACCGACTTTGGTCGGGCCCTTATCGAGCAAGAAAGAACCCAACCAAAATTCGTACCCTACACGCCTCGGGATAGGCTGATACTTCTCACTACAGCAACAGGACATCGACGCGATGGGCATGCACCATTTCTTCGCACGGCGACCACGCAAAAACCGTGAAGCGCCCGTCCTGTGAAGCGACCAGCGCTACGGCATTTCGTTGATCGTGTATGAATTGCGCCGCCGACAAATGCCGGGTGCCCCCGTGCTGCACCGGCGGAACCCCCTCTGCCTGATTGCCGACGATCGGTTCGGTGAGCACCATCTGTTCAACCGAGGGACGCCCGGCCGCGCGTTTTATCTTGGCGCCAAAGGCGACCACTTCATATTGAGCCGTAATCACAGTGGCGCCGTCGACAGCTGTCAGACCCGCGATGCTTTCCACTGCGCTGCGCAAAGATGCCTGCCACTCGGTCTCAGTCTCGGGAGTCGGACCCTTCTTAATCAGATTGGCGAGCTTTGAAAATGGAGGCGCGACTGAATAAAAGATCGGATGCACGATCGACACGCGCCACTCTTCGCTTTCCGCGGGCACGACCAGCAAAGTGCCGCCATGTCCGTGCGCACGCATTGACGCGGCCAGTTGCACCAGCACGTTTACAGAATCGTCCCAGGTAGCCGGCGCAGTGAAAGGTCGCAGAGCTGTCAGCAGATCCGGGCAATCGGGCAGGCTCGCGCCCTGCTCGTCGACGATTTTTACCTGCTCGCCTTTGAGCACGGCGACGTTGGCGAACTTGCCAAAGCCATCAATGCGCCGGTGCTTGATCACCAACTGTCCGGGTTCGACGTCTTCAAGCACAAATCCCAAACTGGGAATCGTGCGCGTTGCGCCCCAGACGTATAGATCATTTTCGTCGCGCCAGACACCGAGATGGATTCCAGGACGCTCAACTGCCGGGGCGAGTTTGGTCAGGACCTCGGGCGTCAACGGTAAACGATCCTCGAGCATGAGCGGTTGTCCGGCTTGTTCAGGCGGAAGAAAAGCGAGCGAGATTTTTGGGAAGCGGCCTTCCTCCGGGCGGAAGCTGGCCCAGAAACTGGCGTCAATGATGGTTTCGATCGCGCGCGCGTCCGGGCCAGGCGCAAGTTTCTGCTCGCCGCGCCGGCGGGCTTCGACGAGGTGACGGGCAAAGTGCGCTTCGATCGTCGCGGCCACGGTTCTGGCCGCCTGGTAAGTAGGTTCGCGGGTCATGGGGAATTCTAGTCACAGATTACACAGATGTCACAGACGGGCCGGCAGTGGGTAAAAGTGTGTTGCTAATCTGCGGGCATTAGCCCGATCATTAGGGAGGGCTCCGAGGTGCCCTTAATGAGAACTCCCTGACGGTCGGGCTAGTGCCCCGCGTCCCGACCCGATTGGCAGCAAACCATAGTTACTCCAGTACTCACAGACGGCCGGTCAAATATTTCGCCTACCAGGGACCTCCCCGCGTCTAAACGCGTGGTAAGGGGTTCGCCGCGAAAGATGACGCGGAATTCGAGGAGCATTTATCGAATCAGCGTTGTCTCTCCTCCTGCCTCTTCGGAGGCGGACCTAAGGCTTGCAGAACTCGGGCAAGCAAGGGCCGAATAAAACTTCAGGAGGAATCGAAAGATGAAAACGATGGTATTTCGTAGTCTGTTGTTGTCCATTGCCATCTCTGCGTTATGCGGAGTTGCCGGCGCAGTGGGACCGAAAGCCAAGGACCTGCACCGCGATCGTCGAGACATCAGGACCGACACGCGTGACATTCGCCACGACCGCCGAGACATTCGCAAGGATGAGCGTGAACGCCGGGCCGATGTTCGCGACTTGCGTGACGATAAGAAAGAAGGCGCATCAAAGCAGCAACTTCAACAGGATCGCAAGGATATCGCCGGCGACACACGCGACATTCGGAAGGACGAGCGCGAATTGAAAAAAGATCGTCGGGATCGGAAAGCCGATGTGCGCGACGTTCGGGAAGACAAACGCGAACCACCCGAGTAATTGAAAGAACAATGGCCTTCCTTTGGGGCCATGAAATCAGCGTGACTGACGTTTCAACCCTGAGGGGCTGAAACCCGGATAACCTGCTTGGTCATGCTGACGGGGGACGAGTGTTGAGGCACGCTCGTCCCTTTTTTATTGTTTTGGTGATCGGAGCGCGGGCATCCCTGCCCGCCTGAGCGCGTAGCGCGAACCAACTTCGAATAGATGCTTCCAGCGGGAGGCTGAGCGGGCTTCGCCCGCTGGCGGACAAGATGTCCGCGCTCCTCCAAAGCCTCCCTTCGCAACTTCCTCGCCCAACTGCTAAACTATTTTCACCGACGGAGGACATCAAAGAGTGGCACTCGTTATCTATACCAAGCCTGGCTGTCCTTACTGCCAGCAAGCTCGGGATTATTACAATTCAAAGGGCGTGACCTTTATTGATCATGACGCCCAGACTAATCGTGAGCTGCGCGTAGAAATGTTCAGGTTTTCAGGTGGTGATCCGACGGTCCCCTGCATCGTCAAAGACGGAAAGTACGTCCAGTCGGGGTGGGGTGATCCGCTTCGTGGTTGAACGGTGCACGACTGACGAGCGGTTCGTTCGTCACTAAAACGTTATAAAGACGGTCTAGAGGCGGGCTACTGCCCGCCGCGATCATGACCAACAAAAAAGGCGCATTAGCCCGCCGCTAAACATTCACTCCACATTGGAGGCATCACATGAAAAGTCGAATTATTCTTCTGCTGCTGCTGCTGCTCTCAATTTCAATGATTGCTATGAAAGTCTCGGCCCAGGATGGAAACACATCTATGATGCTGCAACCCCCGCCTACCGAAAAGAAACCGAAGATTACTGAGATCAACGGTGACCGTTTGGTCGATAACTATTTCTGGCTCCGTGAAAAAACGAATCCGGCGGTCATCGCCCATCTGGAAGCGGAAAACGCATACACAGCGGCGGTGATGAAGCCCACTGGGGCGTTACAGGACCAGCTCTACACCGAGATTCTCAGTCATATCAAACAGACAGATACAAATGTGCCGTATCGCTGGGGCAATTCCTATTATTACTCCCGCACCGTGGAAGGAAAACAGTATCCGATCTATTGCCGCAAGCAGGGCAGCCTGGACGCCAGTGAAGAAATTCTGCTCGATCTGAACGAACTGGCCAAAGGTCAGAAGTTCATGGCCGTGGGCAGTTTTGCTCCCAGTGATGACGGCACGCTGCTGGCGTTTTCCACCGACAACACCGGCTATCGACAATACACGCTGCAGATCAAGAACCTGCGCAGCGGCGAGCTGCTGCCTGAAAAGATTGAACGCGTCGACGACGTAGCCTGGGCCACCGACAACAAAACTCTGTTCTACGTGACTGAAGACGCGGTCACCAAGCGAAACGACAAAATGTTTCGCCACGTGCTGGGCTCTGATAAGTACGAACTGATCTATGACGAGAAGGACGAGCTGTTTGACATCGGCGTTCAGCGTTCCCGAGACAAAGCCGTAATCATGGTCGGGGCGTTCAGCAAGACTTCGACCGAGTTTCGCTTTATCCCCGCCAACAACCCCAACGCCGTCTGGAAAACGATTGTCGCGCGCCAGGCCGATCACGAATACGACGTCGAACATCGCGGCGATCTCTTCTATATTCGCACCAATAAAGGCGCGAAGAACTTTCGCGTCGTGACCGCGCCCTTGTCCGATCCGTCTGAAAAGAACTGGAAAGAGTTCGTAGCTCACCGGCCCGCCGTCAAGGTCGACGGAGTCGATCTGTTCAAGGATCATGCCGTCCTGTCGGAATGGGAAAACGGCCTGCAGCAAATCGAGGTCATCGACTTCAAAACGAACAAGCGCCATCGCATACAATTTCCGGAACCTGTTTACGCCGCCGGACTCAGCACCAATCGAGAATTCGATACTAAGGTGCTGCGTTACAACTACCAGTCGCTGGTCACTCCGAGTTCAGTCTTTGATTACGACATGGATACGGGCCAGGCGACGTTGCTGAAACAGATCGAGGTCCCGGGCGGTTTTGATAAGGCGAATTACAAATCCGAACGGGTATTTGCGACTGCGTCGGATGGGACGAAAATTCCGATGTCGGTAGTTTACAAGCGCGGTGTGACGTTGGATGGATCGGCGCCGATGTTGCTTTATGCTTATGGCTCGTACGGCATTCCGATCTCGCCTACTTTCTCAGCCGGTCGCCTGGCTTTGCTCGATCGTGGTGTCATCTACGTCATCGCGCACATTCGCGGCGGTGGTGAGTTGGGCGAGCCCTGGCGCGACGCGGGCCGCATGATGCAAAAGATGAACACCTTTGCGGACTTCATCGCCTGTGCCGAACACATGGTCAAAAACAAGTACACTTCGAGCGATCGCCTGGTGATTCAGGGCGGCAGCGCCGGCGGTTTGTTAATGGGCGCCGTCACTAATATGCGTCCCGATCTGTTCAAAGCGGTCGTGGCCCAGGTGCCGTTTGTTGACGTACTTAACACGATGCTCGATGCTTCGCTGCCTTTAACCACCAGCGAATATATCGAGTGGGGTAATCCCAACGAGAAGCCGGCCTATGATTACATGAAGAAGTATTCGCCGTATGACAACGTGCACAAGGCAAACTATCCGGCGATGCTGGTAAAGGTTTCGCTCAACGACAGCCAGGTGCCTTACTGGGAAGGCGCGAAGTTCGTCGCCAAGATCCGCGAGCTGAAAACTGATCACAATCCGCTGCTGCTGAAAACGAACATGGGCGCAGGACACGGCGGCGCGTCGGGACGCTATGACGCGATTCACGAAACCGCGTTCGATTATGCGTTCATGCTGTGGCAGATGGGCCTGGCGAAGTAGGGAGCGCCGACATCCAGTCGGCGGACCGCACGCATCCTTGCCTGCGGTCATTCGCTCCTGCCGTTGTACTTTCTGTGATACAGCCTTCATGCGGCAGCCCAAGTCTAAGTCATGACAGCATCCTCCAAAACACTTTTGCGCGCGCTTGCTGAGGTCGCCTTCATCATATTTCTCTTTTATACAAACCTTCTGATGGGAGAGTTCACTCGCGCCCGCAGCATGCCGCATGCGCCGACTATGCTCTCGGCCCTTTAAGACATTTTCACTCCCATGACTGCTGTAGTTGGACTGATCGGCGCAATCATTGGATACTTCTGCATTGAAAGTTTCCGGAAACGACTCTAATGAACAAGATCAATCTCGCTCAAAAGCTCGCGCTCATCAACGATCACTGGAACCCGCGTATCGCGGGTGAACTCAACGGCCAACTAGTCAAGCTCGTCAAATTCCAGGGACCCTTCACCTGGCATCATCACGACGATGAAGATGAGTTGTTCCTGGTCGTGAAGGGCCGGTTTCGCATGGACTATCGAGAAGACGGACGGGAACGCGAAGAATGGATCGCACAAGGCGAACTGGTAATCGTGCCGCGCGGCGTCGAGCACCGGCCGTTCGCTGAAATAGAGTGCGAAGTAATGCTGTTCGAACCCGCTTCGACACTGAACACCGGCAACGTCGAAGATGACTTTACGCGGCCGACGCTCGAAGAGATCTAATTTGGAGTGCGCCGGCAAAGCGCAGCGGCGACGGCGCTTTGGTGTGAAGTAGTGCTTTAGGCCATCGATTAGAGCGGGACTACGAGCCATCCAAAGCGGTGTCGCGCTACGACCACCCCAGCGCGGCTGCCGCGCCGGGGACCCCCGGACTTGCCACCGCACTCCAAAAAACCGCTCCTTTACCTATTGAGTCCGCGGTCCTTTAACTGGTTGTGCTTCGCGCCCTGCGCGTGTAACTTATCTGCATCAACCGCTCTGGCAAGGAGTTTTTGTGAGTAAGACGGAACATGGTCCAACGGTCGCCGATATTTTTCGCCGCGCCCAGGCGATTCGCGGCGAAAACTCAAAGGCTTCGTACAAAGAGGTCGCCGCGCAACTGGTGAGAGAGTTCTCCGGCGGGCCTTTGCCGCCGACCTATAATCTGACAATTCCGGAGCAGGATGCGCGGGCGCCCGAAGAAGACTGGACCGCGGGTCTGCCGCTGGTCTTGCGCGGCATCCAACAGAACGATTGGCCGGGCATCGCCCAGGGCATTACTCTTTCGCTCGAGCAAACGGAAAACTATGAACGCCAACGAGGTGGTGAGGGCACGAGCGATAAGTGGCACGATCGCTCAAAAGGCGTTGCCGGAGCAACCGCGAAAGGCATCGGCAAATGGATGCCCGAAGAATTAATGAAACTCGCCGAGCAATCCGTGCGTAATCGCGACAAGTAGCGCGCGATCAACGAGTAACCGCTCTGTGAGTCTCTGTGGTCCTCTGCGTCTCTGTGGTGAAATTGCCGGGAGAACGATTCACCACAGAGACACAGAGGGCCACGGAGATAACACAGAGAAAAACCTCAAATACTATGAACGAAAACTACGCTGAATTAATCACCACCTTCCCCTTGTTCAAAGGCTTCACCGCCAACGGCACGAAACGATTAATTGACGCGGGCGAAGTCAAACAGCACGCGGCCGGCCAGGTGCTTTTGAAAGAAGGCGACTCTTCGGATTTTGTGCTGCTGGTTCTGTCGGGGCAACTCGAGGTGTTCGTCGAGCGCGAGGGCAAACACCTGGTTTTGACTGACGCAAATCCCGGCGCGATTATCGGAGAGTTGGCGATGTTGTGCGGCACACCGCGCTCAGCCTCAGTCCAGGCTAAAGAGAATTCCGCCGTGTTGGAATGGCCCGACGAAGCCTTCCGTACCCTGCTGGTTCGCGATCCTTCATTGTCACAAAGAATCTTTGGCCAGGCCCTGCGCACGTTGGTTGACAAGGAGAAGTCGCTGATTGAATCGCTGGTTAAGGAACAAGCGGCCGGCAATTCCCAAAACTAAACGTTATGAGTTTTCTTGACGGCTTAATCAAAGACCCAAAATATCAGAATACGGATCCGCGCAGACCCGAAGAGGTTTCGGATTCAGGAATCATCGTCAGTCCGGACACGCGGCGCGAGAATCGGATTCCGCCTGGTCAGACGCGCACAAAGAAGTGGCCCGTGCTCGATGCACACGGCGCGCCGCCGGTTGATCTGGCGACGTGGAAGTTTGAAGTCGACGGCCTGATCGAAAGGCCTTTGCAATTCTCGCTTGACGAGTTCATGCAACTGCCACCGGTGAAGGTCTATTCCGACTTTCATTGCGTCACCCGCTGGTCCAGGCTCGACAATGTCTGGACTGGTGTTTCCACCAGCGAGATCGCCAAACTCGCCTCGGTCAAACCAGAGGCAAAATTTGTTTTAGCTTTGGCGTACGACTATGGGTGGACGACGAATGTTCCGATCGAATACTTTCTCAAGGAAGATTCGCTCTTCGCTTTTCTGCACGATGGCGCGCCGATACCGCCGGAACATGGGGGTCCCGTCCGGCTAATCATTCCGCAACTGTACGCGTGGAAATCCGCGAAGTGGGTCAAAGGCGTGCGCTTCCTCGCCGAAGATCAGCCGGGCTTCTGGGAAGAAGGGGGTTATCACATGCGTGGCAATCCCTGGACAAGTGGTGACGGTGAAAGATTCCGCTGGTCTTGATTGGAGCGCGGACATTCCTGTCCCCCAGCGCGAGCCGTGGCTCGCGCTTCACACTGAGATGAAGGAACCTATTCGCGCTGGCGCGCTCAATGCGGGCAAGATGCCCGCGCTCCAAATCCCCAAAGACGCCGCCGCGATCATTCTTGTCAGGCTTGATACAGATCCGACCAACCCCGAAATGTTTTGGGCCAGGCGCAGCACCAAGCTCGCGTTTCTGGGAGGCTTTTATGCGTTTCCCGGTGGCCAGCGCGAACCGAGCGACATCGAAGCGCCAGTGCGACACTGTGACGATCCCGAAACGGCCGCGATGATTAGCTGCGGGGCGCGCGAGTTGTTTGAGGAAGTAGGCGTATTACTTGCCCGCGGTGCGCAGACGTTGACCATTGGCCAGCGCGCTTCGCTGCTGGACGATCTCGAATCGAAACGCCTGGCTTGGCCGGAGTTGCTCAACCTTTATGGATTGCATCTCGACGCGAGTGACTTCACTTTCGTTGGCCGCTGGGTAACTCCCCCGTTTGCGCCTCGTCGTTTCGACACCTGGTTTGTTCTCGCTGACTGTCCGGCAAAGCAACAACCCAGGATTACGGAAGATTCTGAACTGGAGAGTGGCGAGTGGATTCGCGCGGGTGATGCTTATGAAAAGTGGCAGCGCAGTGAAGTTATCGCGGTGCCGCCTGTGTTGCATGCGCTGAAGACGTTGGCGGCAGGTCTCACCGCTGATCTCGTTGAACGATTTCTTTCGGTGCCGCAAGCGCGTCGCGAGCCCACTCGCCGCATTGAATTTTTTCCCAACTACATTTGCTTTCCGCTTCGAACTCCTACCAAACCGCCGGCGACCCACACCAACTGTTATCTGGTCTACACCTCGCGCGAGATATTGGTAATCGATCCCGGTTCACCTTACGAAGACGAACAGCTTGCTCTGGCGGACTGCGTCGACGATCTGATCTCGCAGGGAAGAACCGTGCGCGAGATCATTCTTACGCACGTCCATCCGGACCATGTCGCCGGCGTTGATGGTCTGAATGAGCATTTTTCACAAAAGCATGGAGCAGCAGTTCCAGTTGGCGCGCACCGTCTGACTGCTGAATCACTCAAGAACCAGGTCAGCGTGAATCGCTTCGTCGAAGATGATGAAGTGTTGAAGTTGAACGGCGAACCGGCGATCAGGCTGCGAGCACTCTACACCCCCGGACACGCGCGCGGGCACTTCTGTTTCTATGACGAACGAACCGGCGCGCTAATTTCAGGTGACAACATTGTCGGGTTCGGATCGGTCCTGATCGATCCTCCGGAAGGCAACATGCGGGAATACCTCGATTCACTGCGAACAATGCGCTTACTGCCCAACCTGTCGGTATTGTTCGGCGGCCACGGACCGGCGGTCGCCAATCCTTATGAGAAGATCGACGAGTACATCTCACACCGTCTGCAACGCGAAGAGCTGATCCTTGCGGCGGTGCGCGAAGGCGCGTCGACGCCTAAGGAAATCGTTGCGCGCGTCTACACGGACGTGCCGATGAGAGCGCACTCTATGGCCGAACGTGCGGTGCTGGCTCATCTGGAGAAGTTGGAGGATGAGGGGTTAGTGGAGCAAACCTCCCACGATACTTATCGAGCAGCCCAAGCGAACGATTAAATGCAGGGCGTTCTCAGGACGCGGATACAGAACCGGGAGCGGTAGCGACCGGATCCAGAACTCAACTCGTCAGCAGGCCACCTATCAACCGAACTATGAATCGCAGGTTGACTAAAGGATCCGGTCGCTACCGCTTCCGGTTCTGTAACGAATCGCGCAACTACGCGAGCGACTTAACCTCTGATTTGCGATTGAACGGGCGCCTACAACGCCTGCGTTCGAACTTTGCGACCTTTGCGGTTAGAATCGTGGGCATGGAACGAGCAGCGACTTTAGGCGAACTGAAAGAGGCTGGCTACAAAAGTATCTCAGTCAAAGACGAGATGCGGGCGAACCTGATTCGCAAACTCCAGACGCGTGAAAAACTTTTTCCGGGCGTCGTTGGCTATGATGAAACCGTCGTTCCGCAACTCATCAATGCAATTCTGGCGCGGCATAACGTGATTCTGTTGGGTTTGCGCGGCCAGGCAAAGAGCCGAATCATTCGGCAGCTAACAAATCTTCTGGATGAACAAATTCCCATCATTGCCGGCTCGGAAGTCAACGACAACCCCTTTCATCCTATTAGCGCTTACGGGCGACAGATGATCGAGTTGCATGGCGACTCAGCACACGTTGCCTGGGTTTCTCGAGACGCGCGCTTTGTCGAAAAACTCGCCACGCCCGATGTGACTATCGCCGACATCATCGGCGACGTCGATCCGATCAAGGCAGCGAAAGGTGGTCATCTTCTAAGCGACGAGTTGACCATCCACTACGGTCTTTTGCCACGCGCCAATCGGGGGATTTTTGCAATCAACGAACTGCCCGATCTGGCGGGCAAGATTCAAGTGGGCCTCTTCAACATCATGCAGGAAGGCGACGTGCAGATTAAGGGTTATCCGGTTCGTCTGCCGCTGGACGTGATGCTGGTGTTCTCGGCCAATCCGGAAGACTACACGGCGCGAGGCAAAATTATTTCTCCTTTGAAAGATCGGATCGGCGCCGAGATTCTGACGCACTATCCCAAAGAGATTGATTTGGGGATTCAGATCACGCGCCAGGAAGCCTGGACAGCCCGCGACGGCTGGGCTGATCGCTTGTTGATTCCTGATTTCATTCGTGAGGCGATTGAACAGATTGCTTTTGAAGCGCGAGATGACCAGCGAATAGACAAGCACTCGGGCGTGTCGCAGCGGCTGCCAATCACGGTGATGGAGTCGGTCGTGTCTAATGCCGAGCGCCGCGCGCTGGTAACCGACGAAGATGCGATCGTCCCGCGCATCGCCGATATCTACGCCGCCATTCCGTCGATGACCGGCAAGATGGAGTTGGAATACGAAGGCGAGCAGATCGGCGCGAACCGGATCGCGAAGGATCTAATCAAGCGCGCTGCGGGTGAGATCTTTGAAGGTTATTTCGTCGGCATTGAATTCTCCGGCACGATCCGATGGTTTGACGAAGGCAATAATCTGCGTCTGGCGGACACCGCCGCGGCTGAAGAGTGCATGCTGCTCCTCGAATCAGTACCCGAACTATTGGACACGGCGCTCATCCCTTTCGACTTCAACCGCAAGGATGAAGCCCAAACCGTGGCTGCCTGCGAATTCGCGTTGGAAGGCCTCTACGCCGCCAACAAGATCAGCCGCAATGAAGAAGGTGGCTATACGGCGGTGACAAAGGCGAAGAAGGATCGGCGCGGGATGATCTATGATGATTTGACGGAGAGTGGCAGATACAGTTAGTAGTTTTTGGTTAACACGTGCGTGACCATTTGTTAGACTGAATCGCAATGAGCACTGGAGCAGACACAATTCTCGACACTGCGCTGGCCCTTCCGCCAGACGAGCGCGCCTGGCTTGCCTCGGAACTGATCGCAAGTCTTGACGAAGGTGAGGATGCTGGTGTTGAAGCGGCGTGGGCCGTCGAAATTGAACGACGGATTGCTGAGATCGAATCAGGCGAAGCGAAAACCGTAAGCTGGGAAGAGGCGCGGACACGAATCAAGTCAACGCTCGCGAAGTCGTGACCAAAGCTCTGCGAATTCATGAGCTCGTCGAGGATGAACTCGCGGACGCTGCGTCGTGGTACGAGGGGAAGCAGCCCGGCTTGGGAACGGCCTTACTCGAATTGGCCGATCAGGCCGTTGAACGAATCCGCTCAGGTGTCTTGCCCAGCAGCCCAACTCCCGGTGTCACGAAGACGAAAAACGCCCGACGAGTTTTGTTGAGACGCTTCCCCTACTCAATTGTGTTCTATGAAAGCGAGGACCAGATTGTAATCGTTGCCTTTGCTCATAGTAGCCGGCGACCTGGGTACTGGCGTTCTCGGAAACTCTAATTACTGATTAAATGCGTTTTACCCGCTACGGAAAATTCAATGGCCTTGATGTCTGGTCGCTAGATCTTGGCGACCTGATGGAAGGTCTGTCTGATTCCCTGCTCTCTTCGGGATACGACGACGATTATTACTGGACCCGCGAGCGCACGCCACAGGACACTACCCTCGACGCTCTGCGGCGCGCGCTGTTACAAGCGCTGATTGATCAGGGCATGCTTAGCGAGCATCAGATTAAGCAGATGCTCGACGAGAACGAAGGTAAGTATGAAGGCTCGCAACTTCAGGAGATGCTCAATCAACTGATCGAGCGCCTGGTCGAAGAGGGCTATCTCACTTTGCGTGAAGAGCCGCAGAACGCCGAGCAGCGGCGAGACATGAGACGGGGAAACGGCCAGGGCCAGATTGAAGAGCCTCTGCCGCGCAACATCAAGTTTGAAGTTACTGAGAAGGGTCTGGATTTCCTCGGCTACAAGACGCTGCGCAGTTTGCTCGGCAGTTTAGGCAAGAGTTCGATGGGCCGGCACGACACCACGCATCTGGCCACTGGCGTCGAAGCCGAATCCGCCAGCAAACGCTACGAATTCGGAGACACCATAAATCTCGATGTGAATACCACGTTGCTCGCGGCAATCCAACGCGAGGGACTTTCGGTCCCGCTCAATCTGGAGTACAGCGATCTGCACGTGCATCAATGCGATTACCAATCGTCATGCGCGACCGTGGTGATGCTTGATTGTTCGCACTCGATGATTCTTTACGGCGAAGATCGTTTTACTCCGGCGAAGAGAGTAGCTCTGGCACTCGGGCACTTGATCCGAACACAGTATCCGGGAGATTCGCTGAAGATTGTTTTGTTCCATGACAGCGCGGAAGAGTTGCCACTGGCGAAACTCGCCACCACACAGGTCGGGCCTTATCACACAAATACCGCGGAGGGTTTGCGCCTGGCGCGGCGCATTCTGCAGGCGCAACGAAAAGACATGAAGCAGATCGTGATGGTCACGGACGGAAAGCCGACGGCGTGTTTTGTCGAAGGAGCGCCGACATCCTTGTCGGCGGTTGGCCGGCATCGTGCCGGCGTTAGACCGCCCGCTACCGCAGGCGGTTCTGACAGACGGCTCTATAAAAATTCGATGGGCGGTGATCCTTATGTGCTGGAGGCGACTTTTCGCGAGGTCCAGGCCTGTCGCAAAGCCGGCATCATGATCAATACCTTCATGCTGGCGAGCGACTATTACCTGGTCGAGTTCGTTAAGCAGATGAGTGCGATGACCAACGGCAAAGCTTACTTTGCCAACCCATCGAATCTCTCACAATTCGTCCTGATAGATTTCCTGAAACGACGGAAGAGTCGCGTAAAGTAGGCTTGCTACTCGGCCCAATCTGTTTCACGTTTTCAATCTACTGCACTCGGAAATAATAACGTCCCATACTCTGTTTCACTGCCAAATGATCCCTCGACAGTCTAACTTGATAATTGCCCGGCTTTAGCAAACGCGCCGGAATATCAAAATCGATCTGCGCGGTCCCGTCCTTAGGCACCATGGTTGCCTCAGCGCTAAAGACAGACTGCCCGTCGATTGTTAACAGTTCTGCTGGATAAGTTCCCGTTTGGTAAGCCTGCAACACGAGTTGCAGTCGGACAATGTCCTGTTGAGCGATTTTGACGGACGGAATATTACCGCCGTTAGGTGAACCTGCGGGCGTTAGTGCAATGATCGCGTTTACCGATGGCGCAGACGTCTGATCGTGTACCGGCATTGGCGAGGGACTTGTCTGGTGTTCGGGCAGAGAGTTATTTGTCGGATGGTTTGTCTCGGCCGGCACGGTCGGAGAGGGAGAACGCGGGCGGCCCCACCGCTTCGTTATCACATCCTTAATGCGCCCCTCCTTTTTCACAATAACCCAGGCACCACCAACCAAGAGAATAAATATCAGGACCGCAAACGTGTATCGCCATGCCAGCCGATTGAGCTGTAGCAGGGATCGTGCTCTCGCGATAAAAGTGGACTTTGTGCTCCCCACGAAAGCGAAACGATCGTGCAAAGCTATCGAGACTTCCACCTCGTGCCGGCGAGCGGCGCTCACCAAGAACCGCTCTGCAAAAAGGACGTGCTCGTCGGGACTAATGCGTTCGTAAGCGTAATCGTCTGCCAGATCCAGTTCAGCCAGACGGACGCGCGCGTCCAGGCGAGAATTAGAAAACAACTGCTGCTCAAAGGCGGGTTGTTCCGACGCATTTAGACGGCCCAGCAGAAAGCGACGGATCGCCTCGTCGGAAAACTCAATCGCCTGGTTTCTATTTTCCACCATTATAAGGCTGCCCTCCCTTACGGTCGGGCTTCTGACATCAGGCACTGCTCGATGCACATCTGAAGTTTTTCTCGAATGCGCAGCGCTCGCAGTCTTAAAGTACTCAGTCCGATGCCAAGTTCAGCAGCGATCCGCTTGCGCAAATCGATCTTCGCTCGCTTGTCCTCAGCATAGTATCGCTCGATCATTCGACGTGAATTTGGGGACAGCTTATCCAGACACTTTTCTAAACAGAGGTGGACGTTCTCCTTCGCTTCAACGTCATCGTCGGGTTCCGGCGGGCGCGGCGTCATCGGCCGCTTCAGGTATTCATGATGCACGTTGTTCATGACCCCCAGAAAGTATATGGCTTTGTCGCCCACGTATGAGTCCTGAATATCGACTACGCGGCGCGCCACGCGGTCGATCGTCTCGTCCGCCAGTTCTTCCGGGCAAAGGCAGCCGCGCGAAGCCAGAACCGCAACCAACCGCCAACGAATCTTTTCATAAGTCAGGCCAGCCCGTTCAGCATCATGATCGAGCCACGTGAGCAGCCGATCGAATTCTTCCTGCTTGAGTATATGAAGCGTTCTCGCGGGTGACATATCTTTGGACTGCGGTGGCAATCCCGATACATCGGGAGACCCCACTCCGAATTGTTCGGAGTTCCGCTTTCAGGCGGCGTCTTTCTCTAAATCATTGAACTGTCTGAAGGCGGAACTCGACCTTGACCGTCACCTTGCCGGACTTTTCGTCCACGCTGACGACGGTGGCGTCCGTGGCAGATCCATTGATCGTAATTTTGACTTTGTCGCCGGCTTTAACCTGTGCTTTGGTCGATGCACTCGGTTCAGGCGAGACAGGAGCCGGCGTCGACGCGGGCGGCTTCGCGTTGGCGTTCCCATTCGAGTTGTTGTCTGTGCCGGCAGGCTCACAAGCCGCGATTGTCAGCGCCAGAATTAATACCACAAAAAGTTTTTTCGTCATGATTGTCCTCCGTTGTTTGAACGCCCCAGCACGAGGAGCGCCCGTTTTCCTTCTTCGCTGGGTGAATGGGAATAAAGGGCAAGACATTTCATGCCCGGAGAACTTTTTTTGCGGTTGAGTTTGGGTTACTTCTTCTCGGCACTGAAGTCGTAGGTGAGATAAAGCTTCAAAGCAGACTCCTGAACTTCCGCGTGCACATCTTTGACGCGGGCCTTAACTGAGCCTCCGCTCGCCTGGACGTTGAGCGATAGGGCCAGCTGTGAGACCTGCAGGACCTCAAAGGGGTTTAACTTTTCGGCAATCGTCTTGCGCACGAAAGCCGTGACCAAACTGCTGACGATTGGGGGGACGTCATCAAGCGTTACATCCTCAACGTTCAGTTGACCAAAGACAGTCTGCTTCGCCTGGTCAAACGAGAGATCAACCGTGGCGTTAGCCGTGCCTTTGAACTGCACACATCTTGTTAACACGCTGTAGCTGCCGGTGAACGCCAGTGGCGCGGTAATCTTGCCTCCGGTAAAGCGCACTCCGGTCTTAACGTTGCCTCCTTCAGGATTGAGCACAAGCACGTCGCTGCAGGTTGAGCTTTGAAAAGCGACCGGCCTTAGCGGCGTCTGCTCCTGAAAATCATTTTGCAGTTGTGAGAGTTTCAGTTGCGGAGGTCCCAGCTGACGAAAAATTGTGCCCAGCAACGATTCGAAAAACTTTTCGTCGACCGTTACCGCCACAGTGCCGGTGGTTTCGACGTTGGGATCGGGCGGCCTCACCGGAACTCCGGGCAACGCCTGACCTTTCGGCGCGCCTAAAAAATAAGCGGTCGCTATCGCGCCGAGCAACAATCCAGCTATCAGTATCAAAAGGTTTCTAATCATTAGTTGAAGTTCGGGCTCAGGGTTTTACCGAGGCCGCCGGTGATGGTGAAGCGCTCATCGCATTGGCCATCATCGCTTTCAAAATCGCGGCGACCGCACTGGTCAAAGCATCGATCTGTTGACGCACTTTCTCAGGTGCGACCTGTTCGTATCCGGCGGGAGGTTCGAAGAACGCCGGTGCGACATCGGTCTTGATGTCGTGCATTTCTGCCACGACTCGGGCCGCATTAACTCCCTTCACATCGCCAGAACTCTCCGCCAGCATCTCTGCCCGGAGCGGCAGGCCGGTTTCTTTGTCAACATAGACAAATGCTTCGGCTTTTACTTCGCCCGCTTTGGTGTTCGTGTTCGTGGAAGTAGTGTAGCGATACTTGTCGGCATTGCGGCCGTCCATCGGTCCTTCGCCCACACGCTCAACACCTTTAATGTTCTTCAAGTCTTCAACCAATTGACCAGGCGTGATCAGCTTATTTATCTGCACGCCGGTCGACTCTTGCGTCAGTTCCGCATACTGCTTGCGCGCAGGCAGGATCACATAATGCCGGTTGTTGTGGTCGAGATAGACTAACGGCGTACCGTCAGGCAGTTTGAATTCTACACGGCGATCATCGCCATTGCGGGCCACCTGCACTGACAGAGACGGAATTCCGATAGTCTTGTCGCCCCCCTGAGTCTCAATACTGAAAACCAACGTCGCGCTGTATTTGCCGGGCTCGCGAGTATTAATGACGGGGCCATTGTTTGCGCTGTTCGAATTCGAGTTGATGTTGGCGGCACTGGTTTGCGAATTCGTATTGGCGTTTGAGTTGGCGTTAGAGTTCGGCATCGGTTGGCAGGCGTTGTTTGCAAAGACGAGTAGCACTCCAAGCACCGACACTATCATTGATGTATTTCGCGAGCTTCGGATTGTGGGCATAGTTGACCTCTGTTTTGGTGGCCTGCTTAAGGCCGACATTCGACAAACTAACGGGGGTTCGAAACCAAGGATAGCATGCGAAGCACTTCAGAGGAAAAGCACAGGGAATCGACAACGATGATGGAGTCAGCACGGGGAGCGGTCGCGACCGGGTCCAGTTTCGGCGATATCGACTGTGGCTTAAGTTGAGACCCGGTCGCTACCGCTCCCGGTTCTGACCTCGTCATAAGTTTAGACACTCCTCGCACACAAAATCATTTGACACCCACGCCTGGTTAGCGTAAAAGGCGTTTGCCTTTCTACTCCAGAAAAGTTTGGTGACCCAATGAAACACGTTCCGTTACTGGTCGCGCTGGTGTTGGTGGTTGCGGCCTGCAATCTAACTAACAAGTTCAAGTCCGGCTCCTCGAATTCAAATTCATCTTCGACGTCATCGTCCGGCAACCCGTCGAAGGTTGGTAATGAGCCCGTCGAGAAAGCCGCACCGACCGCCGCCCAGATGGCGGCGCTGGCGAATGGCCAGGAAGCGAAGTGGGACCAACAGGGTATTACCTGGACTTTTCCGCCGAACTGGAAGAAACAAGAGGTGCGCAACGAAACGTTGAGCTATGGCGGCGGTGGCGCGTTTCTCTCCGTCAACATTTCCACCATGGCTGCTGACTTTCCTTCCGAACTTAGCATCAAGGCCATGCATGAAGGAGCGAAGACTGAGCAAAAGAACGGCAAATACGACGAGGTGAAGTGGCTCGAACTAGACGGCGTTCGTGGCGTAGAGTTTCGCCAGTCAAAGCAGGAGACGCCCGGCGACATCCGTCGTTTGGAATGGCAGGCCTATCGCACCTTCGCTGGACAGAACCAGTTGATAACAATGATTCTCTCCACAGATGACGGCGCTTTCGCAAAGCACCAGGACGAACTCTACGGCATTATGTATTCGACCAAGGTGGTTCATTAAATCGTCGATGTGGAGCGCGGACATCCTGTCCGCCAGCGCGCGCAGCGCGGTCGCCTCTCTCGAAAAATATATGAGGAGCGAAGCAAATGCCTCGCTCCTCATTTTTTCGCGCTCCGCGCTCCTCCATTAGTCCTTCTTGATATAGTTCCGATGCACCCAGGCATCGGACTTCGAGCGATCGCGAGTTTCGAAGAAGACGTTCTCCTTTGACTCGCGAGTCACCATTTGCACGCGAGAAGAAACGTCCTTCTGCTTCTCGTCGGTTCCCTTCGGCGAATCATCCAGAAAACCCTTTACTGCATCCGCGGGCGGAGCGGTAAATTTCTCGCCGCGCCGCAATTCAGCAGTTGCCTCGATCGCGCTGGCCTGCAGCAGCTTTGGCCAGAGTTTTTTGAAGAGCGAACTGGAGGCATAAACGTCCGCACTATTAATCTTGCCGTTGATAGCAAACACATATCCAATGACATCAGGCTTGCCGTTGACGATATTGCCGAGCGCTTTGACATAACTTTCAGCGCTCGCCTGCACCTTTTCATTCTCGAGGGCCAACTGGAAACTGGTCGGTGATGCGGCGCCGTTCACACGCGTGCCGGTGTTGGCGCTGAGCTTGTCCTGGGCCACGGCCACTTGCCTCCAGACTTCACCCTGCGACTCGGCGTTCTTCGCGGCCAGCTTCAAATCGCGGCCCGCGATGACGTTCGCCGAGGAATTAAAGACCGTCGCGGCCTCGCTCCCGCGCTTACTCCAGCGTCCGTTCTCAACACAAAACGCAGAGATCGGGATCTTGCCCGAGCGCGGCGGCAGAATCAGATCGACTGCCATCATGCGATCCTGCTGACCGCCTTTCACGATATCGCCTGACTGCACGTAGACCTCTTCGCTCGAAATATTTTCGATCGAGAGTTCATTGACCGAGCGTGTTTCGCGCACGATCACTTTCCGTTGGACCAGAGCCTCCTGCAATGTTATGAAGGTCTGGCCTTTTATCCTGTCGTTGCCGTGAATCAGAAACACGGTGAGGTTACCCTGCGTGAATGGTCCCTCGAGCCGGTAGTCATCCTTCCCCTGCGGTCTCTGAGTCGTCTGACCACCCCAAGTTCCCGCTACTAAACCCAGCGGCGCCGCAATCAGCAAAACCAACCCGGCTACAAAACTAATCAAATTCGTCTTCATCATTTTTTCTCCCTTCAAGTTAGCTCTTGATACTTAGCCGTGCGCTAGCCCGGGGAGTTCTCTCCACACAGCGTGAAACCGAAAACTGCGGCCTCCCTGATTAGAGTCTGGGGAAGCTTTGTGTGTTTAGAACGGGGAGGGAAAGCCTTCTTGCGCTGTGGCATCAAATTATCACGCGGCGCCGCTCTGCCGGGAGCTTTGGTAGTGAGCGGATGAAACAAGTCATCCGCTCGCCGCCAAAATCCACAACAGGTGGCGATGTTCTTTGGGGTCGGGATTTGCCTTGATTGAACCTTCTCGCCGTAGGAGCGAGAAATGTAGATTGGCAGCAAATTTCCTCGCGAGCACTTCCCGGGTCATGCACTGGCGGCAGCTTGTTCCTTAGCGATTGATATTTCTTGTTTCGATTAGGTTCGTTAAGGTATGTTAGGAAAAGAGAGCATGATCCGTGCCCCTCTCTATGGACGCCGGCAGTCTCAGGCTTTCGCGAGAACCGGCAAAAAGTCGTAACTTGCTCAATTCAAATTCGGCGTCGTGGGTGGCGGATCGCATTCTGGGCGCGAAAAAAGGCCGCAATTGGCAGCGCGTTCGCAAGAAGCATTCTGAATCCAAGCACAAGCAAGCACAAGAAGGAGAAAAACATGGCTAATACAAGGATTATTGATTTGGTACGCGCCAAGAGAGACGCAAACGTGAAAGCCGGAAAAGGAAAGGACCACAAACCAGCGAAGCGCACCGGTGACTTAGCGGTTGCAGCCATCATCGGAGGCGTTCAGTCGCCAGCCTGGGAAATCTATATGAAGCACTTCGGCGAAACTACACCGTTTGCCGCCGGTCAGCTCGAGCGGATGTGCGCGAGGGACGATACGAAGGATTCCGGAACATTCAACGAGAAGAGAGCCTATCTGGTTGCGAACGGTACGTGTGGAATGACCAGTCCGGATACCCTGAATCTCGATGTAGAGGTTAATTCGATTGATGACGGACTCGCCGCGTGTGATCCGAACGATAACCCAGAAGGGTGAACGCTTTACGGTCCGCCGCGCAAGGACATTTCCACCATGATCAACGAACGACCTTCCGCCAGAAGTGAACGCACAGCCGTGCGCCTGGAGAGACAGTGGCGGGAACTCTGTTCGCAATATCTTCCTATGGCAGTGGTGGGCTCGCTCTGGAGATATCATCGCGTTCACTCGCGGGAGCAACCGAGCAACGGCTGGAAGATTCATGTCTCGGCAACCGTGCTCAATGCGGGCCGAGTCCTGCAAAAGGTGGCGCCGCTCTTAGCCGGCCGCGGCGTTCAATTCAAGGCGCCCGCTTCGCTGCGGGACGTGATTAGGCTGAACTCGGGCTTGAGTCACGGGTATACTCAGGTCGGCAAAGTCATCACCGTCTACCCTCACACTCCCGAAGATATGATGGATCTCGCCAGGAGCTTGCATAAGCTGACGGTGCGCATGGCAGCGCCTTCGGTTCCATTTGACCGCAGATACAGCTGGAACAGCAATGTGTATTACCGGTTTGGCGCTTTTCAGCGCCTTGAAGTAGAGCTGGACAACGGCAGTCGAACTTTAGCGGTGCACGGCCCAAATGGGGAACCAGTCCCTGACAATCGCCAGCAGGCAAAACCAAACTGGGTGGCTGATCCGTTTGAAGGGCGTCATCGTCATTCCGCACATCAGAGCGAGGTACAACCCCTGACGACCTATCGTATTTTTCGCGCACTCGCTCAACGCGGTAAGGGCGGTGTTTACCAGGCCCTGGATCTCAACGTGAATCCACCAAGGCTCTGTCTTATAAAGGAAGGGCGCAAGCATGGCGAACTCACATGGGACGGCCGTGACGGCCGGTGGCGTGTCAGGAACGAGGCGCGGGTTCTCAAGGAGTTGTTGGCCAAAGGTGTAAACGTCCCTCGCGTCTACTCTTCTTTCGAATTTGACGGCAATTCTTATCTGGTAACGGAATTCGTCGATGGTGAGAGCTTGGACAATCTACTGCGGCGACTTCGAATAAGACTGCCGATCTCTCGAGTGTTAAAATACGGCATTCAATTGTCTGACTTTTTTTCTCAGATGCACGCGGCCGGCTGGGTGTGGCGGGACAGCAAGCCAATGAACATCATTGTGACTCGAAGCGACAACTTAACGCCGCTCGACTTTGAAGGTGCCAGTCGCGTCGGGCATCCTGATTCAATGCTCTGGGGCACTCCCGGCTTCATTCCACCAGAGTGGCGTGAGATTGAGCGGCAAACCGGACTACCCGACGATCTCTTTGCGTTGGGCTCTATGCTTTATTTGCTCTCAACAGGAAGCGTGCCCGAAATGTTGAGCGCCAAGTCCCCGAAAGCATTAAGGCGAAACATTCCGGACAGACTCGCCGAGTTGATCATGAGTCTATTGAGTATCGATCCCAAGTGCCGTCCTCAGGCAACTGAGGCTATGGATCGGCTAAGTAAGATGGCGGAAGAATTTCCCTCGAGACGAGTGACACGAAGCGGGAAATCACCGCGACCCACCAAACATCGCTCAATTTGATGATGCCAGGTTGAGATTCTTGACGAGCTCGATGAACCTTGGATCCGAGCGAATTGAGTCATAAATTGGATCCACCGCCAGGTAGGACGTCGGCGCGAAGTGGTCATCGACGGCCTTCTTCAACCAGACAATGGCGCTCTCTTTATCGCCGAGTCCCAGATAGACGAGCGCAAACTCCTGTGCCGGAAGGTGGGATTGTCGATCCAGTTTTTCCATTTCAGCGAGGACTTCTCTGGCAGCAGCTTCTCTTCCGCTGAGACCATAGGCGTAACCAAGGGCCGAGGCTGTGGCCCGCTTATTCTTGTTGTAGAGGGTTTCCAAAGCGATGATAGCGTCATGATTTAACCCTTTTTTCAAATACATTAGTCCCCGGGCGTACTGCCCATTCGTGTAATCGGGATTGTCGTTTACCAGTTTTTCATAACATGCCAGCGCTTCGTCGTCTCGGCGAGCGTAATAGAGCGAACGACAATAGTTGAGCGCGGTGACAGGCGAGAAGGGGTCGAGATCTTTGGCGGTTTGGCTCATCGCAAGAGCCTCGCTTTGCTTTCCTTCAATAGTGAGCAGGTTCGAGTAACCAAAAAAAGTTAAGGCGTAATCCGGTTTGAGATCGATCGATCGTTTGAAATCCTTCTCCGCCGCCTGCCAGTCCCGTTGAAATTTTAGTTCTACAAAGGCCCGGGACGTGTAAGCTTCACCCAGATTCTCGTCCAGATCTATAGCGTCTTTCGCGGCGCGTGCCGCCCTGCTCATAGCTTCCTTGGTATCCATCCCCATGTCGGGATAAGACACCACGTTGCCAAGCGCATAACAGTCGGCCAGGCCGGCGTGTGCTTCGGCATAGTTGGGATCAAGTTTGATCGCAGCATTGAAATGATCAATCGCGGTCTTGAGCGTGTGGTCGTTATCACGATTGCGCCAGTAATACCTGCCGAGCAAGTATTCGCTGCGCGCCTCAGGATCGGCGTGCCGGCGAGCGGTCCGAGTCTGATCTTCGTCTCCGCCGGACCAAAAGAGGATCCGCGAGGTTATCTCCTTTGATATTTCATCGAGAATCCGCACGCTGGCGTTTGCCTCTACCGAGTAACTCTTTGCCCAACGCTGAGATCCATCTTCGGTCTCGATCATAATTGTCTCCAGAGTTAGCGAGTCCCTCGTTCCTCTAATCTTTCCCACTACTACGTGGTCCACATTTAATTCTTTCGCTATCTTTTGCGGATCGATTTGTCCCTTATAACCTGAGACCATGCTGAAGGCTTTGACTCGCAGCTGGGACGGGCCAGACAACTTATTGATCAAACCTTCCGTCAGAACGTCACCTAAATAGTTCAGATTCGCATCGCCGGTGTCGTTCGCAATCGGCAGGATCGCAAGCGTCTGCGGCCTGATCACATAGTTGATGGCGTATCTTGTCACGGCAACCAGCAACAATAGAAAAACCAGGGCCGCGGTGGCGCGCACAACGAAGGACCAGGCGCGGTCGCCTTTCTTTAAGAATTTATGTTTGCAACTTTCCAGTTCAATAAGCAGTTCGTTGGCGGATTGAAAACGCTCGCTCTTGTCATTTTGTAGACACTTCCTCGCGATGCGTTCCAACTCCCGCGGAATGGTGGCGTTGTCATTCTTGAGGGCCGGCACTTGACCGTTGAGGATGGCGGAAATCGTCTCGGCCTTGTTATCGCGTGCGAACGGATTTTTCGTACTGAGCATTTCAAACAGAACTGTTCCAAAGCTAAACACGTCGCTACGGTAGTCGAGCTTCTCGCCTCGTAGCTGTTCCGGAGACATATAGGAAACCGTTCCCGGTATGAATCCAAGTTGCGAGCTGCGGCTGGCGTTATCATTCAGCCCCTGCTCCTGTTGGACAAGCTTAGCAAGTCCGAAGTCCAGGACCTTCAACAGTCCGTTGTTCTTAACCATTATGTTTTGCGGCTTGACGTCACGGTGAATGATACCGTGCGCATGTGCCTCCGCCAGCGCGCTGACGATCTGTTGAGCGTAGGCGACCACCCGATCCGGATCCATCGATTCCTCGCGGATGACATCCGAAAGCATCTGGCCCTCAACATACTGCATGATGAGAAAGCTGTGATCGCCTGCCTGCTCAATACCATAGATGCTGCAGATATTCGGATGATCGAGCATGGCGACAGATTGTGCTTCTTTGACCAACTGGCGTTTGGCCCAGTTGTCACCGACAAATTCAGCAGAGAGAAACTTGAGCGCAACGTTGCGACCCAACCGAGTGTCTTCCGCCAAATAGACTTCACCCATGCCTCCTTTTCCCAGACGCTTCAGCACCTTGTAAGTGCCCACAGTCTGGCCCGACATGGAATTATCGGAAGCGGCCTCCATTACTTCGATTCCCAACCCGAAAGCCGGCTGATCAATGAAACCGTTGCTGCCGTCGAACGCGCTAATCAAAGATTCCACTTCTAACTGCAACCATTCATTGCCTGCGCAAGCTTGCTTCAGGAAGGCGCGCCTCTCTCCGGCATCCAAAGGCAACGCCGCATGGAACAGGGTTTCGAGCTGTTGCCAATCCTTATTCGCCATTGTTGATCTCACGAGCCAACCAGGCTTTCGCCATGTTCCAATCTCGCATTACGGTAATCGTGGATATGTCCAATACCTCGGCGGTCTCTTTTACGCTGAGCCCGCCGAAGTATCTCAGCTCCACAACCTGGCTCTTTCGCGCATCGATCGCTGCCAGTTTCTTGAGTGCTTCATCCAGCGCGATCAATTCATCGGCCTTTGTTCCCGATATCACATCCGCGTGTGAGAGCGACACCTGGATGGCGTCCCCGCCGCGCTTCAAGCGATGCCGATCGCGAGCGTAGTTGAGCAGGATGCGGCGCATTATTTGCGCGGCGACGCCAAAGAAATGGGCACGGTTCTGCCAATTTACTCTGTTCTGATCAACCAGCCGAAGGTAGGTCTCGTTGATCAGGGCCGTAGTTTGAAGTGTGTGGTCGGCATTCTCGCCGCGCATGTAGCGGTGAGCCATGCGGTGCAACTCACGCTCGACCATCGGCAGGAGTCTCTCGAGCGCGGACCGATCGCCTTTGCTCCAGTCGACCAGCAGATCGGTGATGTCGGACGAGGGGGGCACTACGATAGATCCTCCGGGGGGACGAGAATCAGAAATAGCCAAAGCTGAGACTTCTGATGCTAACCGACGAGAAAAGTTGCTGCTCGGATGATAATTCCCAGAGCGGTTCGGTGCGTTCTTTAGTGAAGATAACAACGGCTGGTGCTAAACGACCTCGCCCCACAGCGACGTCCTCACCCCACTTGCTCCGCAGAGAGCGGAGCATTTATATAGCGCCAGCCGTTGTTATTGCAAGAGATATCTACAAACACAAGCAAAGTGCTCAATCACAATAGTTCAATGAAAACAACGCCGCCGCATAACACGAACGAAAGCTCTCGATCAGCAGACGCGCTGCGAAATTGGATCATGGTGGTACTCACGCTGATCTTTGTAGGTCTTTACGGCGCGGCGCTGGTCGGATGGCTGAAGCCCCTGGCCGACGAGAAGATGGTGTTGCGGATTGAGCCCATCATTTTCGTCATCATTGGATATTACTTTGGCCGGCTACCCGGCCAGCAAAATGAAAAGACACTCAAAGACGAAATCGGCCGCCAAACACAGAAGGCCGAGGCCGCGCAACACATCAAGGAACAGGCCCTACAGACCCGAGAGGCCCTGGAAGAAAAACTCAAGAACACCAGCGCGGCGCTGAACTCCGCCGGGCCCGCCACAGTGAGGAACTCTCTTGCGGAAGAGGTTCACAAAACGGGTGGTCCGATAAAAGAAGACGGTTTGCGTTATTCGGTGGGGGCGGCGCTGCGGATTTTGAATTCGTGAAAACCACCCTCGGCGGGCAACTGTCGGACGATCAAGCGCTTAGTCTGTTGCGTGACGCAAAGCTTGACGGGTTCCTCGACCAGCTGGGATTTGTTTCTGACAACAAAGCGGGAACTGCAAAGCCCAACATCGCGATCTACCAGTTTGCAGCTGTGCAGGTAGGAGTACCGATATCTAGATGCCTTTACGGCGAAGAGAACCTGACCGAAGTAATAGGAGCGCTTGCGGCTGGGATGAAAGCCGTACTCAAACCATGTCCGACCGGCCGAGACCTGACGCTCTGAGTCCGACGCGTCGTCGGAACTCAGATTTCCACAGACGCAAACCGCCTTGGGGTTAATAGTTCCTCACATGCGATCCGACAAAAACTTCACTCACTTAAGGAGGTTCGATATGCCAATTAAGAAACGCACCGTTGGAAAAAAGCGCGCTGGTGCAACATCCAAAGCTCTTGCCGCGGCTTTGACTGCCAATGTCGCGACATGGGAAGACGATCCCGGAGATCCAACTCAACAGCCGGCACTTGTGCCAATCACAATGGCGGCTCCAAACCAAATGGCCCAACCGCTTCCCTTCAAAATCGGCGGGGCAACACCAACCCCAAAGATATATCAACCGGGAACCTCGAATTTTCGCTTTTACGCCACGGCCAGCGCCTTGCGACGCACTGCTGATTTCTGGGGCCCAATCCTGCCCACCGGAACCAAATGGGAGGTAGGAGCACGCCTGCCGGTTATTCTTGACGATGGTGTAGACCTCAACGCCTTCTACACTCGGGGAGGTTTTGGGGACGCGCCAGGTCTTCATTTCTTTCATGACAGCGTTGCCGGACGGACATTCTTTTCGGGCGAAAGCCCCGATGTGGCTTGTCACGAGATGGGTCATGCGATTCTGGATGCTATCCGCCCTCAATTGTTCGATGCGCAAACGATCGAAGCTGCGGCATTCCATGAAGGCTTTGGAGATATGACCGCGATCGTGTCTGCGCTTCAAGTGCCGTCCTTCAGGCAAAAGGTGTTTGATGAAACCGGCGGAGTGCTCAATCGTTCGTCTCGCCTATCGCGGCTCGCCGAACAACTTGGCGCTGCAATTCGTGTTCAGCACCCGGATGCGGTCGAAGCAGACTGTCTGCGAAACGCTGTCAATTCTTTCTTCTATCGTGATCCGCAGACTCTCCCGCCATCGGCGCCGGCGTCTCAGTTATCGTCGGAGCCCCATTCCTTTTCTCGCGTTTTCACTGGGGCATTTCTTGACATCCTGGCTGGAATATTCAGGCTTCAGGGTAATCCCGCCACAGTAAATGATATGGCAAAGGCCACCCAGGATGCGGCTCGGCTCCTAGTTGCAGGAGTATTGGCGGCGCCGATTGTGCCTGACTATTTCAGCCAGGTGGCTGCGCACATGATTAACGCCGGCGAAGGCGCTCCTTTCAATGGCAAGTATCGAGACATCATCAAGAGTGCCTTCACTCGACGGGGCATTCTCTCGCTTCAAGCGGCAGTAACCGTGACCAGCGTAAAAGCGAGCCCACGCAGATCGGCAATGACCGCCTTGAAAGGCCGCGAAGCGAGCGAGCTACCACAAGCCACCATATCGGGTCAGCAATACGGTCTGAGCAGTTCCGCCTTAAAAGTTCATACTGCTGAGGAACCTAAGCGGTTCGCCGTGACGTCATCTTCGCTCACGCTTGGTCCGGTCGAGCCGCGCTCTGCACAGAACGCGGCCGAGTCGTACACCGAAGATCTATTCCAACGAGGACGGGTTGATATTGGATCACATTCCCATCCGGACGCCGGCGTGCGTAACACCATCTCGAACAAGACTCATGTGATTGTTCAAGAGAACGGCGACTTAGCGCTGAAGCGCAGGACATTCGAATGCGGGTTTGACTAAGAAAAGAGCGCGGCCTAGACTAGTTCGGGAGGTTAATCATGGCAACCAAAGCTGGAAGTAACTCTCGAACTAGTCGTACCCGTAACACCCGAGTCGGGGCTCAAGCTTTGCCGAAAAAACCAAGAAGCGTGAAGCAAAAGGCGACCGGCACCAGTGCGGCATCGGAACGGTTTGTTAAGGATTTATTGGTTCGCGGCGAAGCTACGGAACCAGATCAGAAGGGTAAGCTACCTTTAGAAGCAACCCATGCAGTTACTAAGAAAGAGAAAGATGGCACGGCAGTAATTAGGCGCGCGCGGTTCAAGTACTATTAATTGATTCCGGAGTTCGAATGCGGCGCAAAATCTAAAGCGGCTATTTTCTCCTCCACTCCTGGGTCGAGCTTGGGCAAGTTTTCTTAACTCAAATCCCACAAGGTTCACTGTTCTTTACCGTCCCACGTTTGGCAATCTCCGAATTCGGAATATGGCTTTGAAGGTGCATTCGGAAGGCCTGCAAAATGGAGATCCGGTTTCGTTGCAGTCCGCAACGCTTACCGAGCCGGCCGTGCAGATAATGCAGTAGCCAGTTTCACCAGAGCGCGGAGACTACGCCCCCATGCTTTCGCCCGATCTAATTGAGCCGGTTTCTGCGAGTTCGAGCTATTGGCTCGGTTTGTTCAGTCACGAACGCCGCTTGTCCCGATGGTTCAGGTTCAAATGAACTGTCACTTCAATCTAGAGAGGAGAAACCAAAATGAGTACCAGCGAAAACCCGGATGGAATTGGGAACAACCTTCAAGCTGAGAACGTCGCCGAGATGTACCGTAGCATCTTTCGGTTTCATGGATCGCAACCTCGCGGTCTCGACTTTTTCCCCAAATCGCCGCTCTTTGAAGGACGTTTTGGACGAATGTTCAGAACCTTGCCGGCGGCCCATTTTAATCAAAAGGATCTAGAAAAACTCGCGGCGGCCATGGTGGCAAAGCATGAGGATCCACCCACCTCTGAGGACGAGATTGATGATGAGGAAAACCAGGGCATCGATGCCGGCTACACTTATCTTGGTCAATTCATCGATCACGATATAACTTTTGATCCAGCCAGCAGTCTGCAGAAACTCAACGATCCGGATGCGCTCGTCGACTTTCGGACTCCGCGTTTTGATCTTGATAATGTCTACGGACGCGGCCCGGACGACCAGCCCTACCTCTACGCGGACGATGGAGTGCACCTGCTACTCGGCAGAGAGCTCACTGGAGTTTCAGATGACAAAAACACGCACGATCTGCCGCGGAATAGTCCCTCCACCGGCGGACGCAGACGGGCGCTGATTGGAGATCCGAGGAACGACGAGAATGTGATCGTCTCGCAACTCCAGGGAGCGATGCTGCGCTTTCACAACAACCTCGTGGATTGGCTCAAGCGTCAGGACAAGCCCTCGCTGAAGGACCCAAAGAAGCTGTTTGAAGAGGCGCAGCGTTCAGTGCGGCGGCACTATCAATGGATTCTGGTCAATGATTTCCTGCCCACTATTTGCGGACCAGACGTCGTCGACGAGGTGCTTCCGCACCTGCGAAAGGGCACCAGCATTTTCGTCGACGAGCCCAGAGTGAAATTTTTTAAGTGGCAAAAGGAACCGTACATGCCCATAGAGTTTTCGGTGGCGGCATATCGCTTTGGACACTCAATGGTAAGGCCAATCTATCGGCTAAATACCGAACTTCCCGACCGGCAGGAAATCTTTTCGCAGGATGAGAACAAGAGCTTGACGGGCTTTCGAGAGTTCCCCAGCAATTGGGCCATTGACTGGCGGCTCTTTTTCGGAGAGCTGAGAGATAACCCGTCCGCAAAGGGAAAGGATCGAGTTCAAAAATCCTACAAGATCGATACCTCACTGGTGAATCCTTTGGGTAACCTTCCGGGCGTCATTGGCGGCGCTATCCCCTCACTGGCTCAAAGGAACTTGATCCGCGGCTGGAGGATGGGCCTTCCTTCCGGTCAGACGGTTGCACGCTACATGCATCTTCCTGTGGTCCCGGACAGCCAACTGCGAGTGGGCAAAGCAACCGAAGGAGACCATGACAAGAATCCGCTGCTAACCGAGCTTTCACTTAACTTCAAAGACAATGCGCCACTCTGGTATTACATCCTGGCCGAGGCACAACAGGCATTCAAGAAGAACGCCACGCCGATTACTCTCGGACCGGTGGGCGGACGAATCGTTACTGAAGTGTTCGCGGGTCTCCTGCTCGGCGATCAACATTCGATCTTCCACCGTCCGGACTGGCAGCCGATCGAAGACGTCACCAGCAAGAGAGGTTTCGGCGTTTCCGAGTTCATTAGGGGTGCGGCAGATCCTGGCTGGTAGTCCAGGGCAGTTTTGTCTCCCTTGATCCAGTCGACCTACAACCTTCAAACACGCTTCAGACACGTGCGGCTGGTGGTGTATCGCATTGACGATCTTGAGTTCGTAACAATGCTCGTCGTGTTCGGGCAAACCATGCAAATGACTGAAATGGAAAATCAAGTAAAGTTGGATATAGCATCAATAAGTTCCTGAGCGTTGGGATTCGCTTACGAATACAAGTTTGGGATCAAGTAACCCTTTCCTCATGCACCGTCGGCGCGTCCGCATGCGGCACAAAACATTGGCGGCAACGGGCTTCGTACATGCCGGTGGCGCCGACGGCGACCCGCTCTTCCGATTCGAAGATGCGTTGAGAGTAGTTGGCCGGTTGGCCGCATTTGACGCAGATAGCGTGTGTCTTGGTAATGTATTCGGCGACCGCGAGCAGTTGCGGCATCGGCTCCCAGGGTTTGCCGGTGTAGTCCTGATCCAGACCCGCCACGATCACCCGCATTCCTTGTTCAGCCAGCTCATTAACAACCTGAATCAGTTCGTTATCAAAAAACTGGGCTTCGTCTATACCAACCACCTCGGTGTCTGGTTCGACATTAGCGCGCACATCGGCGGCCGTATGCACGTTGGCGGATTCGTGTTTCATTTCTGAGTGCGAGACGATGTGGTCCTTCGAATAGCGTTCATCGATTTCGGGCTTGAACACCTGGACCTTTTGTCGCGCGATCTTGGCGCGCCGCAAGCGGCGAATCAGTTCTTCCGACTTGCCAGAGAACATCGAGCCGGCGATAACTTCGATCCAACCGGCACTGCGCCGGGCCAGGCCGGGATGCTCGGCGCGGTTGTGGACTTCAATGTCTTCGGGTTCATTGCTTTGACTCATCTTCGCTGAACTATTCATCTGCCTGTTTGATTATCTCTTTCAAGAATGTCTGATCTGATCGTCGATGCAGTCTAATTCAAAGCCATTCATTTACCAAAACCGCGGGGCTGCGGTTTCTCGCAAAGGCGCAAAGATAAGTCTTAAGGCGCTAAGAAAGATCAATTACACCCTGAGAATATATCCGCGAAAGAGTGTTACGATCCACGAAATCACACGAAGCAATACTAAGAGTCCTTCTATTTAGGGTTCATTTCGTGTGGTTTCGTGGATCGTTTTTCGGTCCTAACCAGGTTCACCAAAACCCCCGCCGCCAGGCGTTTCGATCCTCACGCGATCGCCCGCAGCCAAATCCCAACTGCCTTTAGAAGGAAGCTGCTCCTCACTTCCATCAGCGCGGATGATGAACGCGCGGCCGAGTGCTCCATCATCCCCGCCTTGCAGTCCATACGGGGCGCGCTTGCGGCGATCAGAGAGCAGGGACATTCGCGCCGCGGCCAATACTTCGATCTCGCGTACTGATCCATCGCCGCCCTTGTGTCTTCCCTTCCCTCCCGAAGCTTTGCGAATGCGATACTGGCGCACCCGCAGGGGGTAAGAGTACTCGAGCGCCTCAGCCGGCGTGTTCAGGCTGTTGGTCATGTGCGTGTGCGTCGCGTTCATGCCGTCGAGCTCCGGCCGCGCGCCCATCCCGCCGGCCACCGTTTCATAATAGGAAAACTCTGCGCCGGTGCGCGGATCAATTCCACCGATGGTGAGGTTGTTCATCGTGCCCTGACTTGCCGCTGGTATTCGTTCGGGAATCGCCTGAGCCAGAGCTTTGAAGACAGTGTCGACGATCCTTTGCGAGGTTTCGACGTTCCCGCCGGCAACTGATGCCGGATGAGCGGCATTGACGATGGTTCCCTCCGGCGCAATGACCTCGATCGGTTCCATCAGTCCCGCACTCGCGGGCACGTCGCTGTCAACCAGGCAGCGAAATACATATGAGACAGCCGACACCGTGATGGATTCGACGGCATTCAGCGCGCCGGCAACCTGCGGCGAACTGCCGGTGAAATCGACCCGAGCGCGATCGTCCTTGATGGTCAGGCGCACGCGAATCGGTATTTCACCAGCGCTGATCCCGTCATCGTCAAGCGCGTCCTCACTTTGGTAGCTGCCGTCTGGAATCGCGGCAATGGCGCGACGCATCATGCGTGATGAGTAAGAAATCAAGTGCTCAGCATACTCGCTCGCCTCCCTTGTTCCACGGCGTGCGACAATTTCGAGCAAGCGCGCGGAGCCGGTCTTGAGTGAACCGATCTGAGCTTCGAAATCCGCGCGCCGCTCGTGGCTGCTGCGTACGTTGGCCAGGATCAACTTCATCACATCGGCACAAATCTCTCCGCCTCGCACCAGATGAATGGGCGGAATGCGAACTCCTTCACCATAGACGTCCGTGGCCAATCCCATCGATCCGGGCGTTGCGCCGCCAATGTCGGCGTGATGCGCGCGATTGGCAACGTAGAAAAGACAGGAGGCAGAAGGCAGTAAGCGGTAGGCAGAAACCCCCGTCTTGTCTGCTGCCTTCTGCCTTCTGCTTTCTGCCTTCAGCTTTCCGCCTTCTGTCTTCTCCGCGAAGACGCCCGTGACCAAAGTAACGTCCGGCAAATGCGTGCCGCCCGCAAATGGATCATTGAGCGCTACTACATCGTCCGGGCCAACCTCAACTTCACTGAGCGCCGCAGCCACTGCCATCGGCATCGAGCCCAGATGCACGGGCATGTGATCGCCTTGCGCGATTACACGGCCGGAAGAGTCGAAGACCGCGCAGGAATAATCGCGCCGCTCTTTTATATTCGGCGAGAAAGAAGTGCGCCGCAGAGCAACGCCCATCTCTTCCGCAACGGAGGTGTAGAGCGCGCGATAGATTTCCAGCGTGGTTGGATCGAATTGCTTCATCGATTCACTTCTCGTCACCGGCAGCGAGCGCGGGGCAGTAGCCCGACCGTTAGGGAGGGCGTATTGCCCACGTTTAGACGCCCTCCCTAACGGTCGGGCTACTGCCCCGTTGTTCCAACATCAATAATCATATTCCCTATACAAGGCACGCGCAAGCGCGAGCCTGCCGCGATCTCTTCGCGACGGTAAACAGCAACGCTGATTTTCTTAGATTCGAAAAGCGTTTCGACCCTTTCGTGTGGTTTGGCAAGGCTTTGCGAAGCCACGCCCCGCGATCGCGCCGCCTTCACTTTATTCACCACGCCAATCGATCTCACACGCGCACTCACTATCTCCACCGGGTTGTTTTCCTGCGCGTATCCGTATCGGGCCAGATGGGCGCGATGACATGCGCCGGCGATGTTGCCACTGGTTTGTTTGATCTGCAGCTCGAACGATTGACCTTGATAACGCACCGCCAAAGATCTTTCGTGACGCTGCTTGTTTTCCGCAAAGCCTTCCCGGCGCAGATCGGCACGGGCCTGTTTTTCCATCTCCCTAAATATTCCGCTCAGCTTTTGCTCAGCAGCACGAGTCGCTTCCAACATGACCGTGCGGCTTTGTTCTTTCACCACGTCGGCAGTCAAAACGCCATTTGCGGAAAGTGCACCGGGTGAAGCCGGAACCAGGATGCGCGGAATGCGTAACGCTCGGGCAAGAGCGACCGCGTGCAAGCCGCCGGCGCCGCCGAAAGGCACCAGCGTAAATCCGCGCGGATCATTGCCTCGCTCGACCGAGACGTAGCGAAGCGCGCGTTCCATATTTGTATTGACCACATCGATCACACCATGCGCGGCGGCAAATATACTGACCCTGCGTCGCGCGGCAGCGCTCATGTCGATGGCTAATTTGTTGAGCGCTTCGCGCGAGCGAGCTTCATCTAGTTTGAATTCACCGCCGAGCAAATGAGCTCCCGCAAAATGACCCAGCACCACGTGCGCATCGGTTACCGTCGGTAGTAACGAGCGGCCGTAGCACGCCGGGCCGGGCTCTGCGCCCGCTGACTCCGGACCGACGCGCAGCGATCCGCCGTCGTCGATGCGGGCGATCGATCCGCCTCCTGCGCCGACCGTGTGGATGTCCATCATCGGTACGGCGACCGGCAATCCCGCCACGATGGCTTCACTGGTCAAACGCATTCCTTCGCGATCGCACAGCGCGACATCGGTCGACGTGCCGCCCATGTCAAACGTGATGATGTCTGCAAAGCCGGCTTTGCCAGAGGCCTGCAATGCGCCGACTACTCCGCCGGCCGGGCCGGATAGAATCGTGCGCACGGGTTCACTCGCGGCAACGCCGGCGGAAATACTTCCACCGGATGATTGCATTACTCTAAGACTGACCTTTGAACTTTGATCTCTCTGCTTGGAACTCTTGCCCGAGTTGCCCTCGGGTCCAGCGACGGCGTTTTCCGTTAAGCGCCGCAGGTACCGCCCCATCAATGGTTGCAGATAAGCGTTGACGGTGACGGTCGAGGTGCGCTCGTACTCGCGATATTCGGGAAGGATTTGGTGCGAGATCGAAAGCGGAATCCCGAGGCGCTCGAGCGCTCGCGCAATTCTTTTTTCGTGCTCCGGATGCGCGAACGAGAACAGCAAAGATACTGCGATCGCTTCACAACCTGACTGCCGCAGTCCTTCAGCCAGCTCTTTTAATTCGTCTTCGCGAAGTGACTCGAGCACCTCGCCCGAAGCCGCGACCCTTTCGTGAACGCCAAACCTTACTTCACTCGCAACCAGTGGTGAAGGCTTGACGGCATTCAGGTTGTAAAGTTCCGGCCGGGCCTGACGTCCAATTTCAATCACATCTTCAAAGCCCGCGGTGGTGACCAGGGCCACGCGCGCGCCGCGACGTTGCAGCAAAGCGTTGGTCCCCACCGTTGTGCCGTGTACTACTTCTATCTCGGCCGGCGACGAAGCGGTTTCAGCCGCGATGCGGCGCAAACCCTCGGTGATTGCGCGCGAAGGATCGTCCGGCGTGGAGGCAACTTTGAAAATCCTCGGTCCACCGCCCACTTCGTAAACAAAATCCGTGAACGTTCCGCCGGTATCGACGCCGGCGCGCACGTTAACAAAACCCTTTTTTCTGGTTTTCATCCGCGCTCATCACCAGTAGGTCAGAACCGGGAGCGGTAGCGACCGGTCTCCTTGCCGTCTCGGAACAGACAGAGTGTTGAGACCCGGTCGCTACGGCTCCCGGTACTGACCACCTAACGACGCAATGTTGCCACTCGGTAAACTAATCGCGCAAGTGGATGCGCTTATATTGACTTCGTGGTTTGACGGGCGGTCAGAGCTTCACCTATTGTTTGTTCGTCCCGGAGGATCAAGGTTATGGATTTTCTGCTTGCATTCAATGATCGCGCGGCGCTGGTCGGAGACATGGAGGGCCATGTACGCACTGAAACACGACCGGCTCAATTGGCAGCCCCAGAGTGGGAACATCGCCTGCGCGCCGATTACCTCGAACCCGAGCACGGCTACAATGAACAAGGAATTCCCTTTACCAATATGACGGGCGATTTCCGTTTCGTAAATGGCGAGGTGCAAGTGGTCAGGTTGGACGGAGTAAAGCCTTACCAAACTTTTTCAGATGAGTCTTGCGGCCTCTCGGTCCGGGCCGTCTTTCTCTCACATTTGAATCAGTGGACGGTCGCTGATTAGTTTGGTTTCGGGTTCTTCTCTACTTCGATAAGAACGATCGGCAGTCTTTCAAGACAAGACTCCAGCAGGAACATCCGC
>WNFQ01000158.1_pt1 | contig 56555 bp, 50 predicted proteins | sample 5400171 | NCBI WGS metagenome assembly WNFQ01 (sample SAMN13153356, study PRJNA577476) | soil metagenome | isolation source: 20 cm soil under Madrone tree | place: USA:California | collected 2016-06-14
CCGCTTGGAAATCGAAGCCGTCGTTGATCGACACCCAGCCCGCGCGGATCCGGCGGGCGACTGCACGAACCTTTTCAAGATCCGCGCCCGCCACATTGCCGGCGAGGCCGAAGTCCGTATCGTTGGCGATCTTGATGGCGTCGTCCACGCTGTCGTAGCCGAGGATCACCAGCACCGGCCCGAAGATCTCCTCGCGCGCGATGACCATGTCATTGGTGACATCGGCGAACACGGTGGGCTTCACGAACCAACCTTTGTCGAGCCCTTCCGGTCGGCCGGGTCCACCGGCAACCAGCGTGGCGCCCGCGCCAATGCCCTTCTGGATATACTCCTGGATCGAGTTGAATTGGGATTTCGAGACAACCGGTCCCATTGCAAAATTGCCCGCTGGGTCGCCAACCATTACGGATACAGCGGCTTCCCGGGCGGCAGAAATGGCTTCGTTCATGCGAGCCTTCGGCACGAGCATGCGCGAGGTTGCACTGCAAGTCTGGCCGGAATTGACCATCATCCCGGCGACACCCTTGGCGACATTCTTCGCGAGATCCGCGTCGTCGAGAATGATGTTCGGGCTCTTGCCTCCCAGTTCCTGGCATACCCGCTTGACGGTCGACGCAGCGCTCTTCGCAATTTCAACGCCGGCGGGCTCAGAGCCGGTAAATGAAATCATGTCTATATCGGGATGGCTGGACATCGCCGCGCCCACGACGGAACCTTTGCCCTGGATCAGATTGAACACGCCGGCGGGCACGCCTGCTGCATGCAAAATCTCGGCAAAGACCTGGGCCGAGAAATGCGACTCTTGTGACGGCTTGAGCACCATGGTGCAGGCGGTCGCGAGCGCGGGGAACACCTTTACGGTGACCTGGTTTATTGGCCAGTTCCACGGCGTGATCATGCCGCAGACACCGATCGGCTCTTTCACGATCAGCGTTGCGCCGCGCTGTTCCTCGAACTTGAATTTCTTCAGCACTTCGATGGCGGTATTGAGATGGCCGGCCCCGAGTCCCACCTGAAAGCCACCGGCGAGCCCCTTCGGTGCGCCCATCTCTTCGGTGATCGCCGCTGCGAGATCGCCCGAGCGCTTTTGGTATTCCTCGAGGATGCGCGACAGGACCTCAAGACGCTGCTCGCGGGTGGTTCTCGACCAGCTGGCGAAAGCCTTGCGAGCGGCCTTTACTGCTTTATCGACATCGGCGGCCGAACCGAGCGCAATCTTGCCGGAAACCTGTTCAGTCGCGGGGTTTACGGCATTCACAGTCTTAAGCTCGGCCGGATCGATCCACTTGCCGTCGATATAGAATTTGAGACATTCGCGCATAACTTAAACCTTCTCTTTGAATGCTACGGGAAGTGCTCTATGGGCGACAAGGTAAGCCCGCGGATTACTGGGTTCCCTCGGCGTACCAGGTCCGGAACTCGTCATAGCTCGGCATTTCTTCCGAATTCACCTTCGGGTCGATCGGGATGTGAATGACGCCCGGCTTGCCGCTGGCATAAGCCCGCTTGATCGCCGGCCCGATCTCCTCCTCGCGATCGACGTATTCGCCGTGGCAGCCGAAGCCCTCGGCAACCTTGTCGAGCCGCACGTCCTTGCTCCAGTGCACCCCGGTTTCCAATGAGCCCTGGCCAAAGGTGCGCTTGTAAACGCCCACTTCGAGGCCCCACTGGTAGTCGACACCCACGACGCACACCAGCGGCAGCTGCAAGCGAACGGCGGTTTCAAGCTCCGCGATGTGGAACATGAACGATGAGTCGCTGGTCAGCAGCATCACCGGCCGCTTCTTACCGTCAGCCACCGAGGCGCCGACGGCGTAGGGCAGACCCGTGCCGATGTGGCCGAAATTCTGATTCCAGATGACATCGTGCGGTTTGCACTGCGAATAGGTCCACTGGAAGATCACGGTCGCGCCGCCGTCGCGCACCATGATGCCCTCCTTCGGAAAAGCCTTGGTGGCCTCGACTACGAAACGCGCGGTATGCATCGGCTTTCTGCCACTGGGCGCGGATTCCGCCAGTTCCGCCAAGCGGCCCTTGTCCTCCTTGATCCAGCGATCGAGGTCGGCCGAGGGCTTGCGTGGCGAGTCCTTGAGCGCCGCCACGAGCTGCGGGACGACAGCCCGAAGATCGCCGACCAGCGGCACGTCGATCTGACGGTTCACGCCGATCGCCAGCGGGTTCTGCTCGACATAGACCCACTTGCGGTTGGCGGCGTTCTCAACCCAGTGGCGGGTCTGACCATAGTGAACCGGCTCGCCGAGCTCGGTGCCGAGGGCAATGCAGAGATCGGACTTCACCACCGCCTCGATCGCAGAGCGCGAGAAGCCATAAGGGAAGGTGCGATCCTCGAGACCCTTGATGAACGAGGTGCCCCCGGACGTCTGGATGATCGGGCATCCGAGAAGCTTCGCGAGCTCCGCGACGGATTCCTGCGTGCGCGATGTGTGCACGCCGTGACCCACCAGCAGGATGGGGCTCTTCGCCGCGCGGGCCAGCTTCGCGGCCTCGGCGATCTCCGCAGCACCTGCGCCCTGATTGACGAGGCGATACGCCGACGGCGCACGCACCGCAGGGACGTCGAGATCTTCCAGGATTACATGCGACGGATATTCGATGTAAGCCGGCCCGGGCGTGCCGGACATCGCCTGGCGCAGCGCCTCGCGGATGATCTCGTCCGTCTGGATCGCATATTCGATCGATGCGCTGTACTTCACCGACGGCGCAACGAGGGCGGCTTGCTGAACGAACTGGATACGCCCGCGGCGCACGCGCTGCTCGGTGATGCGCGCCCGCTGGCCGCCCAAGAAAATGACCGGCGAGTTTTCGACCTTGGCGCACATGATCGCTGGGGCCAAGTTGGCGATACCCGGCCCTAATGTGCCGATGGCCAGCGCGGGCTTGCCCGTCATCCGCGATACCGCCTCAGCCATGAAGCCTGCCGCCGCCTCATGATGGGGAGAAACCACCTGCCAGCCGCGCTTCTCCGCGGTCAGGAACAGATGAACGAAGTTCGGGTCGGGAATGCCGAAGAGCGTATTGATGCCCTCGGCTTCGAAAAGATCCAGGATGCGTTCATACACTTTTACGGCCATGATACTCGCCTATTTTGTTGCAATGTCTCAACCGCGCAAAGGGTTTCCCCAACCCTTCCGAGGACCAGATCGTTCCCTTCTCTACTTGAGCAGGCGCGGTGCACCGGCGCCCATGTACTTGGCCAGGTTGCGATGGAAATTCGTGATCTTCCGCTCCTGATGCGGATTGGGCTGAGGGCCGCGGAAACCGCGCGACCTCATGCCCTTCTGAACCGACGCCATGTTCGAGTAGTCCTGCGCCAGCACCGAGCCCCACTTGTCCGCGGTCGGCTCCGCATAGACCCACTCGGTCTTCGGCTCCTGCCCTTCCGGGAAGCGCTCGATCGCGTAGGATTCGAAGATGCACATGTTGGGATCGTCGCCATAGGGCCGGGCGCGGTAGCACAGGGCAAAGGTGATCCCTTGCAGGACCGCCATGTTCGGAAAGATGTGCCAGGCAAGGCCGGCTTCGGCCAGCTGTTCCTCCTTGATCGTCGGCCAGTTCACGCCGCGCGCGGCATCGTCGGCCCGGGCCGAAGCGAACCAGTGTTTCATTACCTCTTGTGGCGGGGTTCCTTCCGGCAGTTCGTCGACCAGGCGCTTCGCCGCGTTGACCAGCGTCTCGGTGCTGCTGGCGTTGTTCACTGTGGTATAGATCTCGTTCTGCATGTCATAGATCGACTTGCGCGCATCGCCGCCCTTGCCGGCCCGGGTGATGGTGCTGCTCGACTTCATCTTCAGTGCCGGGTCGCGCTCATCGAAACCGCTGACGCCGTGCAGGCCGTACGCCTTGCTGAAGGCGTAAAATTCGCCGTACTTCAAAAGCTGCGGATGCGTGCCCGCGACATGATAGGGCTCCATGAAGGCTTCGAGAGCCGTCTTCCAGTTGCTCGGGTAGATCACCCACTGACGCCACTTGTAGCGCATCTTCTCGAACTCGAAGGGATCGAGAATGCCCGCCGCCGGTTCAAGGTATTCACGCAGCGACACGCAGTTGGGATCCATGTTGATGTAGATCCAGCCGCCCCAGGTGTCGACCTTGACCTCGGCCAGCGAGGTGCGCTCTTCGGTCAGCGCGCCCTTCCAGTCCTGCGGGTCGAGCACGAAGGTGTTCCTGCCTTCCGTGTTGTACGTCCAGCCATGGAAACCGCAGACGAACCGCTGCTTCTTGCCGCAGGCGCGATTCTCACCGGAGGGCGTGTCGACCAGGCGGCGGCCGCGATGCGGACACACATTGTGAAACGCCTTGATCCGGTCTGCCGCGGAGCGGACGATCAGAATCGAGTCATCACCGATTTCGTAGGTGATGAAGCTGCCCACCTCGGGGATTTCCTCGACGCGGCCGGCCATCTGCCACACCTTCGCCCATAGCCGGTCGGCCTCCGCCTTGGCATATTCCGGAGAAATGAAGGCTTCGACGGAGTAGGTAAGCGGTTCCGACAGATCCTCAACCGTAATATTGGTCGGTTTGTTTACGACGTTGATACTGGTCGGTTTGCTCATAGCGCTCCTACCTCGAATTCTCGAATTGGTGCCCGACGGCTTGCGCGCGGACGCGCCCAGCCGACTCTAGAATGCTTCGGAAAAATAGCGCGTCCACCTTGGCATCGCAAATCGCATCCTCATGGGGACAGATTCACGAATACATCATCAGTTCCATCAATTCTCATCGCTCGAGGACAAGGCCCTCCAAATTGCCCTTGTTCCGCCACTCTTCCAGCATCTGCTGGAAAGCAGCCCATCCGGGACCATAGGATCGGAACAGAGCCCACGGTGCTCTCACCTGGCCCTCATTGGTGAAATAGCTGGGCGTGCATTCGCGCTGGAACTGAGAGCTGTCGAACATCACTTCTTCGAAGTGCCTGACGTATGCGTCCTGCGCTTCCTGGGTCGGCTCGACGGCTTTGGCACCGCGCTTCAGCGCCTCACTGATCACATGGGCGATGTGATAGCCCTGGCGGCCGAATTGCTCGGTTGTGCTCGCGTTCAGCCCGCCCTGGATATATCCAATGTAAAACTGATTCGGGAATCCGTGCGTCATCACGCCGTGGAGCGTTTTCGGGCCGTCGGCCCAATGCTGATAGATTGACTCGCCGTCACGGCCTTCGATCACATTGATGCCCCAGCGACGATCCAAGTCGCTCGTGACCTCGAAACCGCTGGCGAAGACTACGCAGTCGACTGGGTATTCCACGCCGCCCGCGACAAAACCCTTTTCCGTCATGCGCTCGACGCCCTTGCTTGCCGAAACGTCGATCAGCTTTACATTGGGACGGTTGAAGGTCGGATAGTAATCGTCGTTCGACAGGGGCCGCTTGCAAAGGAAACGGTACCATGGTTTCAATGCTTCGGCCGTTTCCGGATCTTCAACCTTGGATGCGGCCCGCTGGCGCAGACGCTCCATCACCCGGTAATCGACGGCTTCCCGTCGTGCCATGAACTCCTCGGGCGAAAGCTGGGGCCAGCTCTCGGCCTCCATTTCGGCAGCCAGGTTGCGGCTGATCTCGGTCCAGATGTCGCAGACCAGGTCGGGCTCACCCGGCTTGAAGAATTCCATCGCCGCGCGGTGAAAATTCGCTTGCCGCTCCTTCTGCCAGCCGGGCTTCAAGGTCTTCACCCATTCGGGATCGGTGGGCGGATTGGGGCGCTCATCCACGGTGGAAGGCGTGCGTTGAATGACGTAGAGGTGCTTGGCATAACGGCCCAGATAGGGAATGGCCTGGATGGCGGTGGCGCCCGTACCGATGATCGCCACACGCTTGTCGGCCAGCTTGTCGAGCACGGGATTCTTCCGGCTTCCCCCCGTATATTCGTAGTCCCAGCGCGCGGAATGGAACATGCGGCCCTTGAAGTCCTTGATGCCGGGAATGCCCGGCAGCTTCGGCGTGTTCAGGAGACCGTTGGCCATGATCACGAAGCGGGCGCGGATCTCGTCGCCGCGGTTCGTACTGACCCGCCAGCGCTTGATCTTCTCGTCCCAACGCATCGCGGTGATCCGAGTGTGGAAGAGCGCCTTATCAGAGAAGCCGAACTGCTTCGCGATCTGCTGGGCGTACTCGGCGATCTCCGAGCCGTCCGCGAATTTCTTCGACGGCATGAAGCCCGTCTGTTCGAGCAGCGGCAGGTAGCAATAGGCATCGTTATCGCACTGCAGGCCAGGGTAGCGATTCCAGTACCACACCCCGCCGAAGTCGCCGGCGTGATCGATGTTGCGAAGGCTGGTCACGCCAGCCTGCATCAGGTGGTAGGCGGCCAGAATGCCCGACCAGCCGGCCCCAACGATGGCAACATCGATATCCTCCGAGATCGGATCCCGGGGCGCCACCGGCATGTGTGGATCGGCCTCATAGTTGTCCGCAAACTCTCCGATCGGCCGTACATACTGCTTCTGGCCTTGGCGATGGATGCGCTTGTCGCGCTCATGAAGGTATTTTTCCCTCAGCGAACGAATGTCGACATCGTCAGGCGTTTGCGTCGGCGCGCACTTCATATCTCACCCATAATTCGGTAAAATCATGATAGCCATAATCAACGCTGTTGTCTACTAACGATGTGACCGCGATGATTGACGATGTTGTCCACGCGGCGGCGTGACTCGTCGCCGGAACGTTGATTTTTATTTGATTGTCATACCCGGGGGACGCTCAATGTCAGAACTCAGATTCAACGGGCGTGTAGCCGTCATTACCGGCGCCGGCAGAGGTCTGGGGCGCGCCTACGCCCTGCTTCTCGCGTCGCGCGGAGCAAAAATCGTTGTCAATGATCCTGGCGGCAGCCTACACGGGAGTGGTCTTGATGCCGGTCCCGCAGAAGAGGTGGCGCGAGAGATCAGGACCGCGGGGGGCGAAGCAGCCGCTTGCACCGCGTCGGTGGCTACCGCCGAGGGCGGCGGCGCCATCATCAGGTCGGCGTTGGACCATTACGGCCGTATTGACATTCTCGTCCATAACGCCGGCATCGTCCGCCCGGCACCCTTGAAGGAAATGACACAAGCCGACTTCGATGCAGTGCTGGATGTTCATCTGCGAGGCGCCTTCCACGTTGTGCGACCTGCCTTTCCCATCATGTGCGAGGCAGGTTACGGTCGTATCGTGCTGACTTCATCGATCGGCGGTTTGTATGGGAATCGCCGTGTAGCCAATTACGGCGTCGCCAAGGCGGGTACGATCGGATTATCCAACGTTGTGGCGCTCGAGGGCGCCGCAGAAGGTGTGAAGTGCAACGTCATCGTTCCCGGGGCCGTGACGAGGATGGCCGAGGGATTGGACACCAGCGCCTACCCACCAATGTCGCCGGAGTTGGTAGCGCCCGTGGTGGGCTGGCTGGCACATGAATCTTGCTCGATCTCGGGCGAGATGCTTGTTTCCATAGCCGGCCGCGTCGCGAGAGCCTTTATCGCTGAATCGCCGGGTGTGTACCGCGATTCTTGGTCCATCGAGCAGGTGGCCGAGCACATGGATGCTGTCCGAGACGTCAATGCACCGCTCATCCTCCCCGTCGTGCCAACGGGCCACGCCGACCATATTCGCTACAGTTTCGCGATGGCCATCAAAGGTAAGGATGCCCGCGGCGCAGGATTGAAATTGCGCTAGCGCCTCTCGCCGCCGCGCGTCATCTTGCACCGCATCGGAGCTCGCTTGCACCGCGTCGGAGGGAACCGCTTGACAAATTCGGACAAATGTCCTTACTTGGCCAGTGGTAAATCCGGGAGGTGGAGTGGGCCAGACTTCGTTGCTGGATCAGGATTCCAACGCCGCCGAAGTGTTCGACGTCGTGCATGCCCGGATCCTGCGCTTCTTTCCCGAGCTCGTCGCCCAGTTGGGAGGCGACCCGAAGCTCCTGATGCAGCAAGTCGGGTTTGACCCTGAAAATCTTTCGGACGGCAAATCCGGGGCCACCTATAGGCAAATTGTCCATCTCATCGAACTTGCTGCGGCAGAGTTGCGATGCCCCGACTTCGGCATGCGCCTGGCGACATTGCAGAGCGGCGGCAAAATGTTTGGACCGTTGGGATTGGTCATGAAAAACTCGAGCACCTTCGGCGACGCGCTCGACTACGTCAGCAAACACACCTACGCGCACAGTCTGGCGGCCCGAGTCTGGCTGCAGCGGTCCCGCTCCGGGAAAGCCGTATTCGTCGGTCACGACATCCTGCTGGATCGAATGCCCAACAAGTGCCAGGCCATGGAGCAGATCTTGCTGGTCGGTCACCTTGCTGCCATGGAGATCACGGGTGGACTTGCGCGGGCGCGGAAGGTCCATTTCCGCCACCAGCCAGTCTCATCGCTCAGGACGTATCGTCGCTATTTCGCCTGCGATGTCCGCTTCGGCCAGAACGAGGATGGGGTGGTGTTTTCCGAACGCGACCTGGCAAGCCCGATCATCGACCCCGACTTGCAAGTCTACCGGGCAGCCACCTCATTCATCGATGCAAGATTCACCCGGCAGAGGCCGCCGCTTCACGCGCAGGCACGCGGTGTCATCATGCAGTTCCTCGGGACCGAGAATTGCACCAACGATCTGATCGCCGCCGCACTCAACCTGCATTCACGGACAATGCACCGGCGGCTCAACGCGGAAGGCACGTCCTTCCAGCAGATCAAGGATGAGGTCCGCCGCGACGTCATGCTCTACTATCTGCAACAGACCAACCTGGACTTCGCCCTTATCTCGGCAAGGCTCGGCTTTGCGGAGCAGTCGGTGATGACGCGGAGCTGCAATCGCTGGTTTTCCGCGTCCCCAACCAAGGTGAGATTGCAAGGGCGTCGTCTCACCCTCACCGGCTGAGCTGCATTCTGTCGAAATCCGTCAAGCCAACGAACGCCGTTCTGCCGCATACATGCTCGCGCAGGGCATGAGGATCGGACTGATCGTGAGCAGCAAGACACCTGAAGGAATTGAATCGCCAGTCGATGAGCAATCATCGATCGTCCAGGACAAGTCAGTGTCGATCGCTCGGGGCACGGCGCTGTCGAACGAGCCGGGGCTGGGCGAGCTGACCCTTGGCGGTTTCATCCGCCAGGTTGCCGAGCGTTTCTCCGACCGCGAGGCGCTGGTGCAACGACGTCCCGACGGCACGGTGGAATGCTGGTCCTACCGCGACCTGTGGGACCGTTCCATCGAAGTGGCGAAGGCCTTGGTCGCGTGTGGCCTCGCCAAGGGCGGGCGGGTCGGCGTTCTGATGACCAACCGGGCGGAGTTCCTGTCGGCTGCATTCGGCACTGCGCTCGCCGGCGGCACCGTGGCGCCGCTCAGCACTTTTTCAACCCTGCATGAACTGGAATATCTGGCGGCCAGTACCGCCTGTTCCGTTTTTCTTTTTCAGCGGGGCGTCCTCAAGAAGGATTTCGCGCAGATGCTGTGCCAGCTCGAACCGGCGATCTGCGCCGCTGCGCCTGGCCGCCTTGCATCGCTCAGGTTTCCGTTCCTGCGGCATCTAGCCATGGTGGACAGCGACACGCCCATGGGGGCAATCGAAACTTGGGACGCCTTTCTCGCGCGCGGCGGCGGAGTGTCATTGGCGCAGATCGAAGCGCGCGCGGCCACGGTGTATCCCTCCGATCCCGGTGTGCTGTTCTTCTCTTCCGGCTCCACGAACATGCCCAAGGGGATTCTGAGCGCACACCGCGGCGTCACCATCCAGCTGTGGCGCATGCGGCGACAGCAAGGACTGGGCGACGACGTTCGCACCTGGACGGCAAATGGCTTCTTCTGGTCCGGCAACTTTGCCATGGTGGTCGGTGGAACACTCTCGGCCGGCGGCACGTTGGTGCTGCAGCGGACGTTCCAGCCTGAGGAAGCGCTTGATCTGCTGGATGCCGAACGGGTGAGCTTCCCGTTTGCGTGGCCTCATCAGTGGGCTCAGCTGGAAGCCGCAGCGAATTGGGATAAGGTCGACCTTTCGTCGCTGAAGTACATCGATGTCGACTCTCCCATCGCGCGGCATCCGACGGTCAAGACGACGTGGATCGAACCCCGCCATTGTTATGGCAACACTGAAACATTTACGTTGAGTACCGGTTATCCGGCGAACACTTCGCGGGAAGTTGCGGGCAACAGCCATGGACCGCCTCTTCCCGGCAACAGCCTGAAGATTGTCGATCCCCTGACGGGGATCGTGGTGCCGATGGGCAAGCGGGGGGAGATCGCCATCAAGGGGCCAACTCTCATGCTGGGCTATCTCTCCATACCGCTCGACGAAACGCTTGACGATGAAGGTTACTTCCGCACCGGGGACGGCGGCCACCTGGACGAGGCGGGCCGCCTCTTCTGGGAGGGCCGTCTCAACGATATCATCAAGACCGGCGGCGCCAATGTTTCACCGGTCGAGATCGATTCCGTCATCAAGGACTGCCCGGGCGTGAAGGTTACCCAGACCGTGGGAGTTCCGCACGAAATGCTCGGCGAACTGGTTGTTACCTGCATAGTGCCCCATGAAGGCGCAATGCTCGACGAAGATACCGTGCGCAACTTCGCCAGGGAAAAGCTCGCGAGCTACAAGGTGCCACGCCGCGTATTGCTTTTCCGCGAGAGTGATCTTCAATTGACCGGCAGCGCCAAGGTGAAAACCGGCGACTTGCGCAACCTCGCTGCCAGGATACTGCAGGCTGAGGCAGCCTCTTAGGATCGAGGCTTACACCTCTATGCAAAGGCTTCTTCGCCCTCGAGCTTGGTCCGGTGCAGCATGCGGCCGGAGTTCGGATCATAGGGCGTGGCGCGGTGCATCGTGCCGGTGTTATCCCAGATCACGAGGTCGCCGACCGACCATTCGTGGCGGTAGACGAAACGCGGCTGTGTTGCCCAATCGCGAAGCTGCACCAGCAGTTCGGCACTCTTCTTGAAGTCCATGTCCACGATATGACGGGCGGTGGCGCCGATGACCAAAGACCTGCGCCCCGAGCGGTGCTTCCACACCAGCGGCAACTCCCGGTCGCCGATCGCCATCATGGCACGCAGGGTTTCGATATTGGGTTCCGGGTCGTAGTAGAAGAGCGTGTTCCATGCCGAATGCATCACCCTCAACGTCTCGAACCGCTGCTTCTCCGCGTCCGACAGGTCGTCGTACGCGGCATAAGTATTGCAGAATTCGGTATCGCCGCCGCTCGGCGCAAGCACCTTGCTCGACAGCAGCGAAGCGAGGATGGGTACTTCGTTCATGGTTCCGTCCAAGTGCCAATACAGGGATCCCTTGAGATAGTCAGCCTGCGGATTCTCTTTCGTGTCCAAAGTTATCTTGTAGACTTTCTCTCCGCGCAACTCAGGCGCGAAGGTGCCCAGCGTTTGGGTGAAAGTGATCTGTTCCTCATCTGTAAAACTGATCCTGGGAAAGACCAGCACACCCCTTTGCTCCAGCAGCTCACGAATTTTGGAGGCATGCGCGCCGCTTAGCAGGGTTGCCTTGTCCGCCCGGATTTCGGTCGCGATACGAGGTGTGAGTTCTCTGGTGGTCAACGTCATGGCAAGTCTCCGATTGAATCACTCGAGCCCGTCATTTTAGATTATCCCTTCGATGCAATGCGCCTCGCCACCCTTCAGCGGCCCTTCCACTGCGGGCGCCGCTTCTCGGCGAAAGCCTTCGGGCCTTCCTGGGCGTCCTCGCTTCGATAAGCATACTCCGAGGCATGCCGCGCGGCGCGCAGTGCCGCTCCGCGGCCCATCTCTGTCGAGAGCATCACCGTCTCTCGCGCCGCCCGCACCGACAGCGGCGCACCGTCGAGAATGTCGGCGGCCAGCCCCAACGCGGCGGCCATCAATCCATCGGGCTCCGCCAGCCGATTGACGAGTCCAATTTCATAGGCGCGCTGCGCGCTGATCGGTTTTCCGGTGAGGACGATCTCCATCATGATCCGCTGCGGGATCATATGGATCAGCGGCGACGCCCAGGGTGAGCTCCGGCCCACCTTGACTTCCGTAATTGCGAATTGCGCCCGCGTACTCGCGACGCACAAATCGCAGGCCTGGGCAATCATCCAGCCGCCGGCAAAGGCTACGCCGTTGACCGCCGCGATCGTGGGCTTGGTTAGCTCGATGTTGTCGCCCGGAACTGGAAACATGTCCCGCGGCGGGACAGTCAGTCGAAGCTCCGTCATCTCTTTCAGGTCGCCGCCCGCGCAAAATGCCTTGTCCCCCGAGCCCGTGAGGATGGCGACACGCAGCGCGGACTCCCGCTCAAAGCGGTCCCAGGCGGCAAAGAGGCCTGCACGAATGTCTAGCCCAAGCGCATTCCGGGTCTCGGGACGATTCAAGGTGATGACCGCGATTCCATCATCGCGCGCGTCGAACAGCACAGCGTCGCTCATTAGAATCCTCTCCGCTGAATGGCATGGGCCGCCTGATCCAGCTCCTCACGAAAATCCGGATGCGCAATTGCGACCAGGCGGCGGGCACGCTCGGCAAGCGTTTGCCCTTTGAGCTCAGCCGCGCCGAATTCGGTGACGATCACATCGACCTCGCTGCGCGCGGTCGTGACCGGCCCGGACAGGAAGGCCGCAATGCGGCTGACCTTTCCGCCCTTCGCTGTCGCAGGCAGGGCAACAATGGAGCGGCCCCCGGGCGAACGGCTGCCGGCGCGGACATAATCCACCTGGCCGCCCGTGCCGCCCAGATACTGGGTGCCGCTCTGCTCCGCATTCACCTGCCCCGTCAAATCGACCTCCAGCGCGGAGTTGATCGTCACCAGCCGCGTCAGGCGGGACAGCACCGCCTCGCTGTGCGTGTACGAGGAGCTGCGCATGCCGATCTGCGGATTGCGATCGGCGAAATCATACAGATGGCTGGTCCCGATCAGCGCGCCCGTGATGGAAATACCAGGGTCTATCGGTTTCCGCGCATTGGTGACGACACCCGCACCAACCAAATCGACGAGACCATCGCCGATCATGCCCGAATGCACGCCCAGATCGCGCCGATCGTGGAGTAGACGCAGGATCGCATCGGGCATCGCGCCGATCCCGACCTGGATCACTGCGCCGTCCTCGATATACTCGGCCGCTATTTTGGCAATGGCCAGATCGGTTTCGCCGATCTTCGCCGGGAAGACCTCGACCGGTGTGCGCGCGACATGAACGGCGCAGTCGATCCGTGCGGCCGGCAACACCGCATCTCCCAGTGTAAAAGGTACGCGCTCATTCACCTCGGCGACGACCACGCGCGCCTTCGCCACAGCCGCCTGAACGAAGTCGCCGATCAGGCCGAAACTGTGATTGCCGTCGGCGTCGGGCGGGCTGACCTGCACGAAGGCGACGTCGCATCCGATCAGACCTTGCTCGATCATCGGTGCGACCTGGCTGACGTGACAGGGGACGATACCCAGCCGGCCCGCCGCGGCAACCGTGCGCAGTGCGCCGATCGCTCCCATGCTGCAAAGGTTCAGCCGTTGCGCCGCCTCCACGCCCAGTATCCCCGAGAAGCTGGTGGCCGCGAACGCCGACAGGCGACCGATGCCATCGGCTTGCTCGATCAGCGCCTCAACGAGCGTCGTGGGTTCGCCGCACGCCTGGCCCCAGACTATGTGGTCGCCCGCGCGCAAGAAGGCGCTCAAGTTCAGCCCGCCCGCATCGGTCGAGACCGTCATCGGCGCGCCGCGAGCGCCAGTACGGCCTGAGCACGCGCGAGATACGGACGATCGAGCATGGCGCCCTTGTGACCGATCGCACCCACTCCCGGATTTGCGGCGAACAGATCGACGATCTCCTGCGCCGCGGCCAGCTCGTCGGCGCTTGGCGTGAAGGCGTCGTTGATTATGTCGACTTGAGCCGGATGTATCGCCAGCATGCCGCGGTATCCGTCACGCCGCACTTCTGTCGCCCGCTTGCGAAGGCCCGCTTCGTCACGGAAATCAGCTTGAATCGTCTCGATCGCGGGCACACCGGCGGCCGCAGCGCCGAGCAGGCAGAGGCTGCGGGCCAGCTGATAGGTGAATGCATAGTTACCGTCCTCGTTGCGGTTCGAACCCGCACCAACCGCATCTGCCAGATCCTCGGCGCCCCATGTCAAGGCGACCACCCGCGGCGCGCCCGCATAGTTTCCGGTCGTGAACATGCCTTCGGCCGCTTCGGTGACGAGGACGATCACCTTGGTCGTACCCGGTTCCATCCCGGCGGCGACTTCCAGCGCCGTCAGATAATTGTTCAGCAATTCGACATCTGCACGGCCGCGAGACTTGGGAAGCATGATGCCGCCAGGGCAGCCGGGGACCACCGCCGCCAGATCCGCAAGCGCGTGCGGACCCTGCAGCGGATTGATTCGCACCCACAGCCGCGCGCGCTGCTCCGCGTGCGCCTTCAGGAACGCCGTGACCATTGACCGCGCCTTGGGCTTTTCTCCCTCGGCAACCGCATCCTCCAGGTCGAGGAGAACGATATCCGCCGCGCCGGCGGTGGCCTTTTCCATCTTGCGCTCGCTGTCGCCAGGCGCAAACAGCCATGACCGCGCGTTGATGCTCTGTGACTGGGTCGCCATGATTATTTACCCTCCTCGCTTAAACGTTTCACCCGCCATCAGTACGACTTGGGGAGCCCCAGGACCTTCTCGGCCAGGAAGTTCAGGATCATGTGCGGGCTGATCGGCGCAGTCCTCGGAATCAAGCATTCGCGTAAATAGCGCTCGACATGATACTCCTGCGCATAGCCCATGCCGCCCAGCGTCAGCATGGCGGTATGGCAGGCCTCGAACGCGAACTCGCCGGCCAGATACTTGCCCGCATTGGTCTCGACGCCGCAGTCCAATCCCTTGTCGAACAACGTGGCGGCCTTCATCACCATCAGGTTGGCTGCCTCGAGTTGCGCCCAACACTTGGCGAGCGGGTGGGCAATACCCTGGTTCATGCCGATCGGCCGGTTGAACACGATCCGCTCGCGCGCGTATCGGGCGGCCCGGGCAATGGCAACCCGCCCGATGCCTATCGATTCGGCGCCGATCAGAATGCGCTCCGGGTTCATGCCATGGAGGATGATCTTGAAGCCCTCCCCCTCCGCGCCGATCCTGTCCTCCTCCGGGATCCAAAGATCCTGGATGAAGAGCATGTTCGAATCCACCGCATGCCGGCCCATCTTGTGAATCAGGCGCACCTCGATCTTCGATCGATCGAGGTTCGTGTAGAACAGCGAGAGCCCTTGGGTTTTGCGCTTGACCTTGTCGAGCGGCGTGGTGCGCGCCAGGAGAAGCATCTTGTTCGCCACCTGTGCGGTGGAAATCCAGATCTTCTCCCCGTTCACCAAGTACCCGCCCTCGCGCCGTTCGGCGCGGGTCTTGAGCTCCGTCGTATTGAGCCCCGCATTGGGCTCGGTGACGGCGAAGCACACTTTGTCTTCACCGCGAGTGACGGGAGGAAGGAGTCGCTCCTTTTGTTGCTGCGTGCCGAACAGCACGATCGTCTGCAGGCTGAACACCGGCATGTGAACGCTCGACGCGCCGCTCATGCAGGCGCCCGACTCGGCAATCGCCTGCATCATCACCGCGGCTTCTGTGATGCCGAGTCCCGAGCCCCCGAACTCGGTCGGCATTGCAATCCCCAGCCAGCCCGCCTCGACCATCGACTTGTAAAACTCGTGCGGAAACACGCCTTCTCGATCGCGTTCGAGCCAGTACTCGTCCGGAAACCGGGAACAATGCTTCAGGATGGCGTCCCTGATGTTTTGCTGATCTGCTGTGAGTGCGAAGTCCATTGATTGAAGCCGATAACTCCGGGGAAATTGTTACTGCCGAGTGTACAGCCATCGCCTATCATGGCAACAGCACTGTGCCGATACTGGCTCAATGAACTGGAATGGGTATGGCTTCTCATGAAAAATCAGGTAGCTGCGGTATCTCCGAAGGAGGGCGTTATGGCTAACCCCGCGAACGGCACAGGCCCGCTTGCCGGCTTGCGCGTGGTCGATCTCACCGCGATGGTCATGGGGCCATATTGCACGCAGATAATGGCTGACATGGGCGCCAATGTGATCAAAATCGAGCCGCCCGAGGGCGACAATACCCGGAATATCTCGGTCGGCCCGGCGCCGGGCATGAGCGGCGTTTTCGTCAACGTAAACCGCGGCAAGCGCAGCGTCGTCCTCGACTTGCGGTCCGACGCGGGCAAGACCGCATTGCGGGAACTCATCAAGCAGGCGGACGTCTTCATCCACTCGATGCGGTTCAAGGCGATCGCCAAGCTGGGATTCGGTTATGAGGATGTCGCCGCCATCAATCCGGCGATCATTTACACCAATTGCTATGGATATGGCCGGCGCGGCCCTGACAGGGATCTCACCGCCTATGACGACACCATCCAGGCGGAATGCGGGTTGCCGATCGTCCAGCAGAAGCTGACCGGTGAAGCGAACTATGTCGGCACGATCATGGCCGACAAGGTCGCCGGCCTGACGGCGCTCTACGCCACGATGATGGCCCTGTTCCACCGCGAGCGCACGGGCGAGGGCCAAGAGGTGGAGGTCAGCATGTTCGAAACAATGGCGTCGTTCATGCTGGTCGAACATGCCAACGGCGCCATGTTCACCCCTCCCCTCGGCCCCGCGATCTATCCCCGTGCGGTGGCGCCCAACCGCCGCCCCTACCGCACGAAGGATGGTCAAATTTCCGCTCTGATATACAACGACAAGCAATGGTCCGCGTTCGTCGAGGCCGTGCGGCCGGCGTGGGCCAACGACGCCTTCGCCACGCTCAAGCAGCGGGCGCGCCATATCGACGCCGTGTACGCTCTGGTGGCAGATACGATGAAGGAGCGAACGACCCGGGAATGGCTGGAGCTGTTCCGTGCGCTCGACATACCCGCGGCGCCGCTTCGCACCCCCGACGAGCTGTTCGACAATCCCCATCTGAACGCAGTCGGCTTCTTCGAGACGGTGGATACGCCGCATGGTCCCGTGCGCTTTCCAGGTGTGCCGACCTGGTTTTCGCGGACGCCGGGCCGTGTCGTGGGCGCCGCTCCGGAGCTGGGCGCCAGCACACGAGAGGTACTGGAGGAACTTGGACTGCCTGCCGCGGCGGTGAACCCCGCGCGGGGTCGAGGAACGGAAAACGTGGTTTAGGAATTTGTCGGACTTGGATTTCCCCCCTGCTACGCAGCTGGCAAAAACCACGCTTTTTGCCAGCGGAAACGAAGCTGATGTCCGACAAACGCGCAGGAGCGCGTTTGGTCGACCGGAGGTCGACCCGAAGGGTGCCGTCCAGGGGTGAGACGCACTGCGTCGAACGGGTGGGTGGCCACATCGAGAAATCAGGTTACGTTCGGCATACCCATCGATCACTGAAACGCGGGGATAACCTTCTGTGCGAAGACCTCCGCATATTCGGTGAATCTCGAAGGCGGAAGTCCAGGCGGAACCATCATCATGAAGTGCTCCACCGGCACCTTCGAAAGCATGCCATTGAACATTTCAATAGCCTGACCTGGCGTCAAAATGCTCAATATGCCGCCGGTCTTGAAGGCTTCAAGCGTCATCGGCTTGAGGTGCGCAGTATCACCGAAACCCGTGGAGGCCCGATCCTCGTTCAGCCACTCCCCGTATGCATTGTTCACATAGTGAAAATACGGCGCCACCTCATGCATGGCCTTCTCGGGATCGTTGGCGACAAGGACAAACAATCCCTGGATGCGGACTCGCGCACTGGCCGGATCCTTGCCGCAGGCGCGCAACTTCTCTGCGTAGAGGTCACAAATTTCCATATTGCCGAAATAGCCATCGCCATACTTCGCGGTGCGCTCCATCGCCTTGTCGGTAAATCCGCCCAGATAGAGCGGTATGCGTCCGCGACTTGGGCAGGGAACAATCGACGCATTCTTCAAATTGAAATGCTTGCCTTCGTAGGAGAACGTTTCTCCCGCCCAGAGCCTGCGGACGATTTCGAGAAATTCGTCCGTGCGACGTCCGCGTGTCGAGAAGTCCACGCCATAGGCTTCCGCCTCGCGCCGGCGATACCCGATCGCGACGGCCATTTCGAGCCGGCCGTTGGACAGGATGTCGAGCACCGCGCACTCCTCCGCGAAACGTACGGGGTGGTACAGAGGCGCCAGCGCGATTGCCGAACCGAGTTTGATTGTCTTGGTGCGCGCAGCGATCGCCGCCAGCACGACCAACGGCGACGGCGCATAGCCGTCGGCGGCGCCGTGATGCTCGGGCACCCAGGCTCCTTCAAACCCGGCGCTCTCCGTCCAGGCAATGAAGTCCAGCGTCTCAGCATAGAGATCGGTCCACGGTCTGCGCCATTGCTCCGGATTTCTGAAATCGTAGAGATAGCCGAACGTCATCTTCTTCACGAGCACCTCCAGTTGCAGGCAACGCCTATTTCTTCGGCGACCCTGTTTCCGCCGTTGCGGTGCGACCAAGCTATACGGTGCTCACTTCCGGCGTGCGTTGGGGTCCGGATTCCAATTGGGCGGCCGTTTTTCGCTGAACGCCTTGGGTCCTTCTTCGAAGTCCGGGTGGCCCCAATGGGACTTGAGCATCTCCCAGCCGTACTCCGCTGCGGCAGGGTCGTTCATCTCGGTCGAGGCCCAGATTGCGCGTTTTGTCAGCGCCATCGCCTGCGGAGAGTTGGCGGCCATATTCCCGGCAAGCTCGCGCGCCCTGGCGATCACATCGGCGGCGCTCGGCTCGATGAGATCGATCATGCCGAGCTGATGAGCGCGCGCGGCAGGCATGCGGTAGGAGCGGCCGGCGAGACTCATCAGCAGCGCAGCGCCGACACCGGCACGCCGCGCAATGCCGATCGATTCGAGCGCTGAGACCTGCCCGACGCTGACGTGCGTATCCATGAATTCGGCCTGCGCACAGGCGATGACGATATCGCTATCCGCCACGAAGTGGAGCCCGCCGCCGTTCACCAGGCCGTTCACCGCGCAGATGACGGGCTTGGTCACCTGACACATCCGGGGCGAGAAGCGGTTCACCGCCGTGTTGGGCTTGTTCTGCAATGTCCCCATGCCGACCTTCAGCACGCTCACCGCCGCGCCCGTGCAGAAGTGACGCTCTCCGGCCCCGGTGAGGACCGCGACACGGATCGCTTCGTCGCTCTCGATCCGGTGCCACGCCTGTTCAAGCGCAATCAGGAGCTCCGGATTCAGGGAATTGCCTTCCGCCGGCCTGTTGAGCGTCAAGATCGCCACGTGGTCTTCGATCTCGAACAGCAGAGGTGAGGGTGTCTTCATCTTGCCAACGCTAAGGGCTGCTCATACAGGACCCAATGAGGAGCCGAAACAATGCCGTGCAACCGCGGTCGCCTGACCTCCGCGCCCGCCCAACTCGGAGAGCAGCGCCTTCAGGCGATATGTCCAGAGATGCAGCGGATGCTCGAGCGTCATCCCCATCGCCGCAAACATCTGGTGAACGTCGTAAACGACGCGCGTAGCGCTTTCTTGAGCATGCAGTGCGGCCAATGCCGCATCGGCTTCGTCGGCCGTCCCTGCCGCTTTCAAGGCGAGCCATCTCACACCTCCCGCGAGTACAGCGCACTCTGCCATGCGATGACGCAGTGCTTGAAGCGTGCCGAGCGGGCGGCCGAACTGCTTGCGGAGACCGAGATGTTCGACGGTCGACGTGATCGCCGCTTGCAGCAAACCGCTGACCTCGGCGGCGAGCGCGATGCGCAGCCATTTGCGTATGTTCGCCGCCTCTCCGCTGGAGAGCGGCGTCGTGGCCGCGTCTTGTTTAAATCTGCCCATCGGATATGCGAATAGCGACGGCACGGGCTCGAGCGCAGCGGGCGAAGGCCGCACAATGCCGATGCCTTCACCGTCGACGACCAGAATTGTCTTCGCAGTCGCAACGAAGCGCCCGGGACGACCGTACTCCACCAGTGCCAAAGGCCGCGGCCACGCGCCTGAAAGTTGCGGCCGGACCAACATCGAGAGCGCAATCTCCGCCGTGCAGGGCAGACGCGCCAGTCTCTCGACCGCCATCGCTGCGGACAAAGGTCCAAGCTCCGGAACGAGCGCGATTTCATAGTACTGCCCCTCGTCCAACTCCCTTTCCAAATCCGGCTCGACAAGCGCAAAGTCGTGAAAGTCGGCGGGTTTGGCTGTAAATCGCATCGCAAGTTTGTCGATCGCGCTCAGTAATGAGTCTTGATCGAAGGTGAGCGTGAAATCCATCAGCGCGGCTCCCGGGGAAGCCTGAGCAATTCGGTGGCAATCAGATTGAGCTGAATTTCGGCGGCGCCCGAGGCGATGCCCGCCACAACGGCCCGCTGATGATGGACCTTGAGCATCGGATCACCGGCGCAGGATAACGCTTCGGGCACATGCTCGACCACAAATTCGCCCACCAATCGTTCGGCCATGACCGTAGCGTATCGCGCGGCACTGGCTTCGGGCCCGGTCGGAATCCCGTGCACTCGCTGATCGACGATGCTGTAACTATAGAGACGCGCGGCCTCGCAGGCGGCGCGGGCTCGTGCCGCTTGCTCGATCGCACCGTGGCCGAATCGCCCCGATTGACTGAGCGCCGCGACCGCGCGATTCAGCGTCTTGGCGGCAAGCGCGAAACGGGGAATGCCGACACGCTCGAGCGAGAGCGCCGTTCTCGAGATCTCCCATGCCTGTCCCTCGGTACCCAGCAAAGCGCCGCTCGGCACTTCAACGTCGTCGAAAAACACTTCGTGAATATCGCCCTCGCCGATCAGGCTCGGAATCTGCCGCACTGTGATGCCCGGCGCATCCATCGGCACGAGAAAAATGGAAATGCCGTCGCGTCCCGGAGCTGTTCTCGCCAACAGGAAACACGTGTCCGCATGCCCCGCGTAGGAGGTCCAGATTTTCTGGCCGTTGATGCGATAGCCCGTCTCATGCTTAGCCGCGCGGGTTCGAAGCGATGCAAGATCGGAGCCCGCCTCGGGTTCTGAGAATCCTTGACACCAGATCGTCTCGCCGCGCGCCATGGGTGGAATGTAGCGCGCCTGCTGTTGCTCCGAGCCGAAACGCATCAGGGTCGGGCCAATCCAATTCACATTCATGTACTGGCCGCCGCGCGGTTCGCCCGCCTCCCACATCTCTTCGGCCAAAATAAACGCGGTCCAAGGATCTGCATCGCGGCCGCCCCAGCGCTTCGGCCAATGAGGCACCAATAAGCCCGCCTTGGCGAGCTCTCCACAGAATCTCTTCGAGAACGTACTTTGCAGTGCGGAGCCGGGACCGTGCGCGAGCGATTCCCAATCGCTCGGCAGATTGGCCGCCAAAAAACCACGAACAGCAGAACGGAAAGTCTGCTGCTCAACGTCCCAATTGAAATCCATTACGGTCGATCCGCAGTAAAGCCAGTCGGGACGATCGCAACCGATTTTTTAGGAGGCATCGAATTGCCCATGGACGTTGACGTGTCTTACCGGTTCAGCTCATCACGCAATTGCCGGGGAGATGCGGAAAACCAGCGATGGCAGCTCCGCGACAGAACTGATGTTTCCGAATAGCCCAAAATTTCCGTCACCCGCACCAGAGGTACGTTTGGTTGCTGCAGGTAGCGGAGCGCGACGTCGCGCCGCACGCTGTCCCTGATCGCCTCGAACGATTCGCCCTCTTCCCGCAGCCTGCGCTGCAGGGTACGAGGATGCAGGCCGAGCGCAGAGGTGACGCGCTCGTGCGTGCAATTTCCCTCAATGAGGAGGCGGGCGATTATGCTTTGAACTTTTGTACTCAACGTCATGGGAGAACTGGGGAAGCGATGTTCGATAAAGCTGGCAGCCATCTCATAGAGTTGTGGATCGCTATCCGGTAGCGGCAGATCGAAGTCTTCTTCATTGAAAAACAGGCCATTCATGCTCTGTCCAAATCGCAGAGTGGCGTTGAAGTGGGCCCGGTAGGTCGACAAGGGGGCGAGCGGCTCGTGAGTAAACCAAACCTCGCGCGCGCGGGCCTGACCTCGACTGTAGGCCAGGGTTTGGTGCTGGATGAGCGCCAATGCGTGTTCCACCACCTGTCGTTGCTGGGGGAGCTTCGCGAGCAAAATCTCGAATCGCATGAAGACCCTGCGGTCGTCCGTCTTCTCGAAACTGATTTGCGTAGCGGAGCTGTAGGCCTGAACGTGATCTGCGCAATATCGAAACGCCGCGCCCAGCGTCGGTGAGTTACGCATCGCCAAGTCCAGAGGGCCCACCACCTTCGTCCCTTTCTGGACCGCAGCGAGCCGCATGCCGAAGTCAGGACGATCGAGTTCTGCGGAAGCACGTTCGAGCAGTTGAACCATCTTGCGATAGGACAAGGCGCCGCTCGGATTGTCCAGCACGCCTGGATCGATCCGAGACCTTCGCAACAGGGCGGCGGGATCACCGCCGAGGCTTGCCGCCAAGTCTTTGAAGTTCCGAAGTGCATCAGTTCGCACCAATAAAATGCCAGTCGGCCTCATCTTCCCAGACCCCCCTACGGAATACCGTAATCATCACCACTGTCGATCAGTATGTCAAGCGACGGACCTCCCGGCAGCCGGGCGCGACGCGCTGAGCGCGATGCGTCGGCGGTTCGTGAATGAAGCCGCGGTGCGCCGATTAGGTTGAGGGCGAGGTCGTCGGGAGCTGACGGGCGAACTCGAGAATCTGCGGTGCGAGCAACGGCCAGCGCACGAACGCCCCCTCGCCCTTGAGCCGCCGACCAGCAGCGCCCGGCTCAATCTGAGCGCCCGGAGCAGGCCGGCCTGGACATCCGCATTCATACGCGACTCGCTCGGCCCGGCAAACGAGACAGCGGACTCGCCGCAGTTTGGGCGATCCCAGATCAGGACTCGAAGTCCGCCTTCCGCGAGCTTCTCTGCCAGCGCTCTCACGCCGGGCGTATCCTTGGAGAACCGCCCGCCTGGAGTAATGACGGCGGGCCTCTGCCCATCGCCAATGATGTCGTAAGCGATGTCGATGCCATCGATACCAATCATGGGCACGGCCGACTCTCCGCGGTTGAAGTGGCGAGCCTACGATCGCTCAACGTAAAGGCGGGTGAGACGCGTTGTTTTGATGCGCCAGCCGGCCGAACCGCGAACATAGGTTTCGTGATAGTGGCCGAAGCCATGTAGATAAGTGTAACCGTAGGGCGAAGGACGGTCCTTCGGCAGGCGGAGGATGTCCTCCATTGCCCAGATACCTGTGGCGGTATCCGGCGAACAGATCTCTATGCAGGGCATGTGCCCGTGATGCACGGACACCTGGTCTCCGGCGCTAGCGGACACCCAGCTGATAATCGTGTCGATGCCAACGAAAGGCTCTGCTTGCACCTCGGGAACATACAGACTTGCATCGGATGCAAACACATCGGTTTTCCAAGCAGCCCAATCCTTGTGGTCCAGGCAATAGAAGTACTTCGATTTCAGGCGCTTGATCTCTTCAATGGCCAATAGGCGCTCGATATCCGTCACGTTACCTCTCCTTCCGTTGTGGACATTTCAAAGGTCTGCCGCCGTCCGGTGGCGTCAGCGTAGGCCAGTCAGCACGTTAGCAATCATAATCTCTCGCGCATATGATAATCACCGGTCTTGACGCTCGCGGCCGCCGGCAAGAAGGTGAGGGTCGGCCCTTCGGCGGATGAAAACCCGGCCTTGGCGGATTTTGGTTGATCGTACTACTTGAGGGGCTTTTGAATGGCGTTCGGCGATAGTCCATACGATGAGTCCTTACGGAATGCGTGGAAGGCGTTCTGCGAACGCCTGCAGGAGGCCGGAGACCGTGCATTCAAGGACTACAATCCCGCAACGCCGCTGCACCGGGCGGACGCCTTCCGCTTTCTCACACAAAATCTAGGGCAGGCGTTCGACTTGGGCCTCGAGACGAAAGACACGCGCTATCCAGTCATCCACACGTTCTGCACGCCGCAATGCAAGCTTGGGGGCGACGCCGCCGATTTCACCTATCAGCAAGCCTGGATCGACGGCGAGTCAGTCTACAAAATCTCCGGAAACCGGGGCACGGCACGGTTTCTGAACTTCACGGTCCAAGGACCGCGTCCGGAGAAGCAGCCTGGAACGAACTGGCCGAGCCTGCACGATCCCTTCGGCGACATTCCCGAAGCCAACCTGTTCGGACATCAGCTCGAAACGACGTGGGACGGAAGCTTCGAGCTGAATCTTGGCGGTGCGCGGCGCGGGCCGAACTGGTTGCCGACGACGCCGGGTTCGCGCAAACTTTTCGTGCGTCAAGGCTTCGACCGCTGGACGGAGCTGCCGGCGCGGCTGCGCATCGAGCGCGTCGACATGAGCGAGCCGCGGCCGATGCCGACGCCGGAGCTCATGATCCAGGCAATGGATTGGGCCGGAAGCTTCGTCACCGGATTGATGAACGATTGGCCGGATCACCCCTACAACTACACCAAGGCGGGCTATCTTGACTGGGTGAACCAATTCCCGCCGGAGCCTGCAGATAGTGCGGCGACGGACAAGCGCCGCGGACGCGCGGTCGCGAACATGACCTGGGTGTTGGCTCCCGATGAGGCGCTGGTCATCGAATTCAACAGTCATGACGGCTTGTGGTCGATGACGAACATGGGCGTCTTCTTCAACAGCATGGACTATCTCTACAGACCTGTGAGTTATACGCCCAGCCGCACCAAGGTGGACAGCGACGGCAAGGTCCGGCTGATCCTTTGCCACGATGATCCGGGCTACCACAATTGGCTGGACGCCCAGGGGTTCGAGCGAGGCAACGTAACCTATCGGAACCTGATGAGCGAAGTGCAGACAACACTTCGAACCCAGTTGGTGAAGCGCTCCCGGCTCGCCGCCGCCTTGCCTCCTGATACCGCCAGGATAACGCGTGAAGAACGGATCCGTCAGATGCATGAGCGCTTCGACGGCATCCGCCAACGTTACAGCCTGTGACGGGAAGCGCCGCGGAACCTCATCGATAGGACCAAACCCATTTAACAGGAGCAGCCCATGGCGACCCCGATCTTCAAGATATTGATGTTTCTCAAGCGCCGCCCCGGCATGTCGGTGGAGGCATTTCGAGATTACTACGAAGGTGTGCACAGCAAGCTTGGCGAAAAATATGGCGTCGGCATGTACAAGTACGTCCGGCGCTACGTGGAGCCCCTGCCGGGTTCGCTTCCGGACAAAGGCAATGAATTGGACTTCGACGTGGTCACCGAAACCTGGTTCGAGGATCGCTCCGTTTTCGAAAAAGTGGCAGGGTACGTGTCGCGCGGAGAATTGCCGGCCGACGTGCTGGCCGATGAAGAGCGTTTGTTTGACCGGTCCAAGTCGCGCTTCATCACGGTTTTCGAGTGCGAGTCCAAACTTCAATGACCGGCCAACGGCGACTTCGTGCCCATCTCTTCGGGCCCGTCTCGAGGAATCGTAGATCGACAACAGTGTTGACTTACAGCATGCAGTTCTATAGCGTCCGAAAGGAGTGCGACTTTTCACGATGAATTGGGGAAACACATGAGCCAGGCAGCGGCGGCGGTACCGAGGGTTGAGCTCGACCTGAGCGACGTCAAGCACCGCGTCGGCCAGGAAGTCGGCGGCGGGGAGCCCATCGAGCCGTGCTCGGCGAGCGACATCCGGCGCTGGGTGATGGCCATGGATTACTTCAACCCGATCCACTGGGACGACCAATTCGCCCGGAACTCGAAGTTCGGGGGCATCGTGGCGCCGCAATCTTTCGCGGTCGGCATCGACTATGGACACGGCGTGCAGCCCGCCTGTGTCGGACGCATACCGGGCTCGCACCTGATATTCGGCGGTGAGGAATGGTGGCACTACGGGCCGAAAATCCGGCCTGGAGACCAGCTGACCCATCTTCGGCGGTTTTACGACTATAAGGTGACCGAGACGAAATTCGCCGGGCCGACCATGTTCGCACGGGGCGACACGGTGCACCTCAATCAGCACGGTGTGCCTGTTTGCAAGGAGCGGGCAACGGCGATCCGCTACCTCGCCGTCGAGGCCGAGCGGCGCGGCTACTTGGGCAAGGACGCGGGCAAGGCGCCGCGATGGACGCCCGCCCAGCTGCAGGCAATCGAGAAGGAGCGCCTCGACTGGATGCTCTCGAACCGCGAAGGCCACACGCCGCAGATCGAGGAGGTCCGTGTGGGCCAGACGCTGAAGCGCCGCGTCATTGGTCCCCACTCGCTCGTGAGCTTCGCCACCGAGTACCGCGCGTTCATCTTCAACATCTGGGGAACGTTCCGCTGGGCTGCGCCCGTCGGAGTGAAAGACCCATGGGTGAACCAGGATCCCGGCTGGGTCGAAGGCTTCGGATTCGACGAAGAGGGTGCGAAAATCGATCCGAGGCTTCGCGACGGGCTCTATCTCGGCCCTTCGCGTGGCCATGTGGACGCCGAGAAGGCTTCGCACATCGGCATGCCGCGCGCCTACGGCTACGGCGCCACCATGGGCGCCTGGGTGACGGACTACATCGCGCACTGGGCGGGGCACGATGGCTTCGTTCGTTATTCGAACACGTCCTTCCGGGGTCCGTCGTACGAGGGCGACGTCACCTACCTGGACGGTGAGGTGATCGACAAGAAGGAAGATTCCATGTGGGGCGAGCCGATGGTGACAATCGCGGTGAAGATGACGAATCAGGACGGCAACGCGTTGGCCAGCGGTAAGGTCGACGTGGAGCTGCCGCGCTGCCGCCGCGACATCGTTCCCGTCTAGCCGACGAACCGAGCCAATTTCCGCCTTTGGCAAGCGGCCGTTGCAAACGGCCATCGGGCGACTTTCGCTCGACTGAGCCTGGCTCACCGGTTATACTAAGCAACATTGTTGCCTAATTATCCGGCAGCACGCTTCGAAAGCCGGACCTAGACCAGCACCACACGATGGCAGAAACAAAACGACATGCGGGCAAAGTCGGGCGGGCTCGAAGGAAACGTGATCCGGAGGGCACGCGCGAGGCAATTCTCGAGGCCGCGCGGGAAGTGCTGGCTCAGGAAGGCAAGGAAGGACTGAGTGTCGCCCGAGTCGCGCAGCGTGCGGGAGTCAACCGTGGCACCGCTTATCAGCATTTCCAGACGCGTGAGCAGTTGATTGAAGCCACCGCCGCCTGGGTTAGCGAGAAGTTGTACCGCGAAGTTTTTGGCGATCCCGCGATCGCTCGCGACCAGCCGATAGAAGCCATCAGTTCGGAGGCCCTCACCCATCACCTCGCCAGGTTCGCGATGGAAAACCCGGGGCTGGGACGTGTGTGGCTATTCGAGCTTCTGAGCTCCCGGCGGCCCGCCAGCGATCCTTTCTGGCAGCAATACGAGTCGAACTTCGAGCTGTTTGCCAAGACGGAGTCCGCGCAACCGGGAATCGATGCAGAGGTGGCGTCAGTGCTGCTGCTTGCGGGTTGTTTTCTATGGCCGGTTTGGGCCAGGGCTCACACCCGCAGCGCGACGGAGCGCCGGCAGATGGCGGAGCGCTTCGGTCGGGAGATCATTCGATTGTGCCTGCACGGCACATTGCGACCCGAGAAGTACACCGAGCTCGATGCCGCGCTCCGCAAGGAGACGAACGGCGCGAGGGCCGGGGCATGACGCCGCCGATTCGAGGCTCCGGAAGTGGTCGAACGGTCCAAACGGCGATCGCAGGCGAAGCGCGCGCCGGACTTCCTCGAGCGGTCTGGCGGTTTTGCCGGAGTTGTCGCGTACTGCAAAGAATGCTGGCGGACGATGTGCAACACTTGCAAGGTTAACGAGGATATCAAGGTTAACGAGGATATAAGGAGCGATAGTGAAAGTAGCACTGGTTACCGGAGCGGCTGCGGGGATCGGCGCAGCCATCAGTCGCCGTCTGGCTCGTGACGGCATTGCGATTGGTGTGCTCGACATCCTGATCGACGATGCTACGAAGGTTGCGGATGAAATTGTGGCCGCCGGCGGAAAGGCGATTCCGCTGCAGGCCAGCATCACCGACCGCGGGCAGGTCAAGGCGGCGGCGGCCAAGCTACGCGAGACTTTCGGACCGGTCACGATTCTGGTGAACAACGCGGGGATTACCGGCGTCGTCCCATTTGAGGAACTCACCGACGCACAGTGGGACAAGATGATGGAAGTGAACCTCAAGGGCACCTTCATCGTCACTCAGATCCTTCTGCCGGACATGAAGGCCGCCGGTTGGGGCCGAATCGTCAATATTTCTTCCTCGAGCGCGCAGTCCGGTGCGGCGCGGATGGCGCATTACTCCGCCTCGAAGGGGGCCATCATTGCCCTGACCAAGACCTTGGCGGTGGAACTGGGGCCGCTGGGTATCACCTGCAACAACATACCGCCCCGTTTTGTGATGAACACGGTCATGTCGGAGAAGTTCTTCGCGGACGGGCATCAATCGAGGGAAACCTGGACCAACGCCGGACCAATCCGGCGTCAGGGCGAGCCCGAAGATATCGCCGGCGCCTGTGCGTGGCTGGTTTCCGACGAGACCGGCTATGTCACGGGTCAGACCATCGGCGTCAACGGTGGCCGCTACATCTGATTGCGGATGCTGATGCATTTTTTCTGAACACCGCGGAGTTCCAATGAGCACGATCGCAACCGACGTCCAAGTGGGCAATCGATCGCCGAGCGAGTGGCCCGACAGCTGGCAGGTGCTCACGCACGGCATCCGCAGCGGCCGCTACACCGATCCGGCGTTTGCGCGGCTGGAGTATGAGAAGCTCTGGAGCCGCGTCTGGCAGATAGCGGCGCGGCTCGACGAAATTCCCGAGGCCGGCGACTACACCACCTACGACATCGGCGACCAGTCGGTGCTGATCGTTCGCGTCGATGCCGACACGATCAAGGCCTACCACAACGCCTGCCCGCACCGCGGCACCGCCCTATCGCCCGGAGGTTGTGGACACTTTGCCGGCGGAAAGATCATCTGCCCGTTTCACGGCTGGCGCTGGGACACCCGCGGGCGCAACGAATTCGTCCTCGAACGGCAGGAATTCCGTGGCGGCAAGCTCAGCGACAGCGACGTCGCCCTGCGCGAAGTCAAGCACGTCAGCTTCGCCGGCTTCATCTTCATCAACCTCGATCGCAACCCCGAATCCTTCGACGACTTCATCGCGCCGGTGCGCCAGCTGCTCGAAAGCCTGGCCATCAGCGAAATGCGCAACTACTGGTGGAAGGCGATTCCGGTGCCGGCAAATTGGAAGGTGGCTCAAGAAGCCTTTTTCGAGGGCTACCACGTGCCGGCCACCCACTCCCAGCTGGAAGTCGCCGCGGCCGAGGTCATCTACAAGGGCAGACCCGAGTCCGAGGTCGACTACACGCACCGCTATATCGGTTACGACGCTTATCCGCACGGGCACGGTCGTTTCGCGGGGAAAAAGACTCCGATGCAGGGTCAGGTCCGAAATGACAACAGCGACGACTTGGTGGAGGGGATGGCCGCGCGGCTGAATCTGTTGGCTGTAGGCATGGACGCACAAGTGCTGGCCGAAGACGTCGAGGTCGTGCGCTCACTCAAGGGCAAGCCTATCCCTGCGGGTTCGAGCCTGGGCGCGGAGTATGTCAAGGCACTGTACGCCCGTGCCGCGGGGCAGCAACGGCCGATGCCCACGCCGACGCCGGAGAATCTCGGCATGTGGGGCGGCGAGTTGTTCATCTTCCCGAACTTCCTCATCCTGCCCATGGCCGGCAACGCCATGATGTACCGCGCGCGACCGGATCGACTCGATCCGGATCGTTGCATCTTCGAGATCTATTCAACCAAGACCTACCCCGCCGCGGTCAAACCGCCGCGCGCGGAAGTCCGGCAGGTCACGGATTTGAGTGACCCGGAGCAGCTGCTGCTGATCCCGCGGCAGGACCTGGGCAACATCCCCCGCATGCAAAAGGGTCTGCACTCGCGCGGCTGCAAGCAAATCTGGCTTGCCGCCGAGCACGAGAAGCTGATCCTGAACATGCACCAGGAACTGGATCGGTATTTGCGCGGCTGAGGGCTGTCGCTCGAAACGCGCGGTTTCCTTTCGGGATGAGAGACTGAACCTGACTATCGAGAGATTCTGCCCATGGCCGATGAAACATTAGATTGTTCCGACATCGATCGCTATCTCGGAAAACCGATGCAGCCTGCGCGCCTGAAGGAACCGCTGGCGAACAACGATATTCGCCGTTGGGTTCAGGCGATGCACTACCCGAACCGCTTGCACTACGAAGACGAATTCGCTGCGGCAAGCCGTTTTGGCGGCATCGTCGCCCCGCAATCCTTTCCGGTCGCCACCGACGATGGCCACGGTACTGCGCCGTCGTGTATCGGTCGCATTCCCCAGTCGCATATGATCTTCGGCGGGGATGAGTGGTGGTTCTACGGCCCCCGCATCGTCGCGGGCGACCTCATTCACAACGAGCGCATTCCCCTCGATTACGCCGTCAAGCAGACCAAGTTTGCGGGGCCGACCTGCTTTCAACGCGGCGACAATCACTACTACAACGATAGGGGCGACAAGATCGCCACACAGCGATCCACCAGCATTCGCTATCGCGCCGAGAGTGCGCGCGAGATGGGCTCGCTGACGGCGACTGAGGATCCCGAGTGGACTGATGCCCAACTTGCCGAGCTTGAAGGGCAAAAATTCGAATACATCAAGTCGCTGCACGACCTCGGACACGGCAAACGTCATTGGGAGGGCGTCAAGGTCGGAGACCAACTGCCGACCCGGGTATTCGGCCCGCACAGCATCGCGAGCCTGGCGACCGAATGGCGCGCATACCTTTTCACCATTTGGTGCGGGGTGCACCGACGCACGGATCTCGACATGGAAGCGCTCGGCTTTACGGCGGACATGGCCGGCAAGGAGCAAGATCCGGTCATGGAGAAGGAAAATCCGGAACTGACGGATGGCGCCTATATCGGCCCTTCGCGCGGCCATCTGTTCCCCCGCTGGGCTCGTTACGTCGGCATGCCGCGCGCCTACGGGTACGGGGCATCGATGGGTTCGTGGATTCTCGACTACCTCGCCGGCTGGGCGGGCGAATGGGGCATGGTTGTCCACTCCAACTGCGCCTATCGCGGTCCTGCGTTTACCGGGGACATCACGATCTCGAACGCGACGGTCACCGACAAGCTGGTTGACGATCAAGGGAGGGCCATCGTAAAGGTCGATTTCAAGATGACCAATCAACTCGGCACGACGATGGCGACTGCGGCGGCGGAAATAGAGCTGCCGAAAAGGTAGGCCGGCTCTTACGCCCCGCCCTACTTCAAGAACCCCAGCACCTCGACGGCGATGAGGTCGAGCATTTGTGCAACCCGGGGCACCAGGCATAGCCCCTGATCGTCAAACACGCACTCGCTCGAATTGATCGCGGCGCCCAGGGGCGTGGGCCAGCCGCGCAACGCATGCACGATATCGCGCAGCGCTCCCAGAGTGTTGACCGCACCAGGCCACCCGCCCGCGGTGGCAATGCACCCCACCGCGCGGCCGCTGAAGTACGGCCGGCGGTCGCCGCGCAGGTCCTCTGCGTAATCCAGGGCATTTTTGACGAGCCCGGAAATGCTGCCGTGATAGCCGGGCGAGCCCAGAATGATTCCGTCGGCCCGCGCGAGTTGCGCAACGAGGTCGCGGGCGGCGTCGGTGCGTTCCTTGTTGTCCGGCTCATACATGGGGAGCTGCAGCGCCGGACCGCTGATGAGGCGGGTACGCGCCCCGGCGCGATCCGCAGCGTTGAGCACATGCTGCATCGCCTTTTCCGTGGACGACCCAGGCCGCAATGTCCCGCCAACCGCAACGATATAGGGTGAATTCACTTTACCAATGTTACACGGTCTGTGTGCTGGACGGTCCCTGCAGGTCCGGCCGCAGGCTCAGTGAGCGGCGCCGCGCCCTCCCGCAAAAGGCGGTCTGGACAGCCACACCAAGGGAACGAGCAGAATGAACATGCATCCCAAGGCAAAGAAAACGTCGTTGACGGCGAGCGTAGCGGCCTGTCCGCCGATCACGCGGTCCACATATTGATAGGCTCCGTTGCCGGCGATTCCCAGCGCATTCAAGCCGGATTGATAGTTCGTCCAGCCCTGCGCCGAGTTGCGCACGTGCTCCACCAGGACCGCATGATGGTAGTCGGTGCGGCGATTCCACATCCAGACGGATACCGCCGTCGCGATGCTTCCGGACATGGTGCGCACGAAGTTGCTGAGACCGGACGCCGACGCCAGCTCGCTCGGTGGAATCCCCGACAACAGGATTTGATTGAGCGGCAGGAAGAAGAACGCCAGTCCCAGTCCCTGAACGAAACGCGGCGCTGTGAACTGCGCGAAGCTCGCTGTTTCGTTGAGGGTCGATGTCCAGAAGATCGCCGATCCAAACACGCAAAAAGCGAAGCTGGCCGCCAACCGCAGATTCATGCGATTCATGTTGCGGCCCACGATTGGAGAGGCGATGAGGGCCAACAGCCCGATGGGCGCCACCGCGAGTCCGGCCCGGGTCGCCGTGTAGCCCAGAGTGGTCTGCAGCCACAACGGAAATATGATGTTGACGGCCGACAAACCGAAATAGGCCACACCGACCACCATCGTACCCACGCGGAAATTGCGGCGTTTGAACAAGTACAAATCGATCACGGGATGCTTGTCGGTGAGTTCCCAAGGTATTAGGAAAGCAATGCACACGAACGACACCATGGCCGCGAGCAAGATCTCGGTGGAATTGAACCAATCCTTGTCGTTGCCGTTGTCGAGCATGAATTGCAGGCAACCGACGCCGACCGCCAGAAGCCCGAGGCCAATTCCGTCGATGGGCAGTTTCACCTTTTTCGACTCACGGTGCCGCAACAGCATCCAGCTGGCGGCGGCCGCGAAAGCGCCGACCGGCAGATTGATATAGAAAATCCACGGCCAGGATATGTTGTCCGTGATCCATCCCCCGATGATGGGGCCGAAAATCGGCGCGATGACGATGACCATGGCCCACAGCGCGATGGCCATGCCACGCCGCTCGATCGGGTAGTTGCGCAGCAAAATGGCCTGCGCCACCGACATCATGGGCCCGGAAACCAGGCCTTGAATGAGGCGCGCCGCGACCAGCATGGGCATGCTGGTCGCGAGACCGCAGAGGGCGGAGAACACCATGAACAGGCAAATCGACGTGACGAGGGTGCGGACCTCGCCGAAACGCCGCCCGATCCATCCCGTCAACGGCTGCATGACGGCGGCGGCCAGCATGTACGAACTCACCGCCCAGGTTCCCTCGGAAGTGCTCACGCCGAGGCTGCCCGAAATGGAGGGAACCGAGACATTGACGATGGTCATGTCCAGGATTTCCATGAAGGAGGTCGTGGCGATCGCCGCCGTCAGGAACAACAGCTTGCCGCCATGCAGCGGCGGATACTCGAACGCTGCCGGGTGTTGGGGAGTGTCAGCCACCTGGGTAGCCCGCCTAGTCTTTGACGCCGAGATTGCGGCGCACGACCGCATCCGCCTCGGCATTCGCCTTGTCGAGGTCCGGTATATACACCTGCGTGTTGCCCACCGGTTGATCCGCCGCTTCCTTGGCCAACACCGGACCGTCCTCGTTCGTGGTGTCCACCGTCACCAGCGCCGACAATCCGACGCGCAGCGGCGACTTCGTCAGATCCGAATCGTCCATTTGAATTCTCACGGGTACCCGCTGCACCACCTTGATCCAGTTACCCGAGGCGTTCTGCGCCGGCAACAACGCGAAGGCCGCGCCTGTCCCGGCGGCCATGCCTTTCACGTGTCCGTGATAGACGAAGGAGCCGCCGTACAGATCGCTGCGCACTTCGGCCGGTTGACCGATGCGCAGATGCCGCAGCTGTACTTCCTTGAAGTTTGCGTCCACCCACAGTGCATTCAACGGAATCACCGTCATCATCGCTTGGCCGGCAGTGACATGCTGGCCCAGTTGAACGCTGCGCTCCGCCACGTAGCCGGACACGGGAGCGACCACGGCATTGCGCTGCGCCGCTATCCACGCGTCGCGGTACGCAGTTTTGGCTTGCAACACCGCGGGGTTGTCCTCCACGCTGGCCCCATCGACCAACGCATGCGAGGCGGTGGCCTGCCGCTCCGCCTGCGTCAGCGCCGCGCGTGCCAACAGCACGCTCTCGCGCGCATGACGCACCTCTTCCGGGGCGATGGCGCTGTCGGCGAGGAGCGGTTCGCGCTTGGCGAGGTCCGCTTCGGTCCGCGCCAGCTCCAGCCGCCGTGTCGCAATCATCGAGTCAAATTGGTCGGCGTTCAGCTTCTGCTGGCGCACTTGACGCACCGCCTGGCCCAAGGCGCTCGCGCTGCGCGCCAATCCCGTTTCCGCGTCCACCGGATCCAGGCGCACCAGCACCTGCCCGGCCTTGACGAATTGCGTGTCGTCGGCGAGCACCGCGATGACCGTTCCTGCAACTTGCGAGGAAATCACGACCTTGTTGCCATTCACGTAGGCATCGTCCGTGCGTTCGCGCTTCGACAGTACCAGCAGCCAGAAAAGTCCCCACAGCAGTCCGATGACGACGAAGACCACGGCGATGAGCGTCATGACCTTGCGACGCTTGTTCGTCGGCTCCGCCGGCAGTGTTTCAACGGCTGCATTCATTTTGGGTTCTCGTTCCTCAGATATCCGCCGCCAAGGGCGCGTTGCAGTCCGATGTCCGACGACAATGCGGCGGAATCCAGCTGCAGCAGCTCGTCGCGCTGTTCGAGCCAGGATTCGGTGGCCATCAGTTCCGCCCGCGAATCGCTGATGCCCTGTCGAACGCGGGCCGCCGCGCTCGATCTCAAGCGTTCCGCCGCCTGCACCTCGATCAGGCGCTGAATTCGCTGGGCGGCGATCTGTGCACGGGACGTCGCCTGCGTCGCGACGTCGTGGGCGGCGCTGACCAAGGTGTCCTGATAGGCGGCAACCGCGGCATCGATGGCCGCTTGAGACGCCCCATAGCGTGCCTTCAGGCGTCCGCCATCGAAGATGGGCAGATGGATGGCCGCCGTGGCGGCGGGGACGCGGCTGTTGTACTGGAGCAGCTTGCCGAGATCGACGCTCTGCACACCGATCAGTGCATTGATGCTCACGTCGGGAAAGAATTCGGCGCGCGCGCCTTCGCGGTTCCTCTCAGCCGCTTCCACGCGCCAGCGGCTGGCGGTCAAATCTGCACGGCGGGAGATCAAATCGATCTTTACGTCGTCCGGCAATCCGTTGCTGATTGGGGGCAGCGGTCGGACGGTCAGCGCGGGCAACTGGTCGGCCGGGCAGCCCGCCAAAGCCGCCAGAGTGACGATTCGCAATCTTGCGGAGCCCTCCAAATCGGCGATCCGCTCACGCACGGCGGCAAGATTCGAATCCGCGCGCTGCGCCTCATCCGCCGCTTCCAACTCGGCACGAATGCGGGCCGCCATGATGCTGCCTTCGCGGGCCGCCGTCGACTCGCGCTCTTGGGCTACGCCCAAGCGGCTTTGATCCGATTGCCACCCGAAGTAGGCATCCGCGACCGAACTCGCCAGCATGAGCGCGGCCGCTGACCGGTCAGCCTGCGCCGCATGCGCCTCGTCCACCGCCGCTTCGACCGCATCTCTCTGCTTTCCCCACCAGTCGAAGGTGTAGCTCGCCTGCAAACCAAGGTCGTTCTGGTTGTACCAATGAAAACCGAGGAGTTGCGGCGGAAACAAGCCGTTGTCGCTCAGACGTTGCCGCGAGGTGTCGCCCGAGGCATCCAGGTGCGCGCCGGCGGCGGCGGCGGCGACGCGCACCGACTGCTCGGCATTGGCGAATCGCGCACGCGCCGTTGCAAGCGTCGGAGAGGACGCCAGCGCCATGCCGATCAATCTGTCGAGAACCGGATCTCCGTAATGCTCCCACCACTTCTCGGTCGGCCATTCCCCCCGGCCGCCCGTGGGACCGCTCAATGTCAGCGGGGCGTCGGCCGGCAATTTCACGGCCGGAGGCTTAGGGGGCAAGCCGGCACAGCCCGCCCCGCAAGCCAAGGCCGCCATCATGAGAACCGTGCCTTGACGCGCGCTCACTCGGCTCGTTCCGATCCGTGTTGCGACAACGCCTGATCCAAATTCGTGCCCAGGAGCTTCAACTGCTCAATCAATTGAAGCTGTTCGTCTTCCGAGAAATCCTTGAATATTTCGCGCAGCGGTCCGTACATCGTGGGGAGCAGCCGGCGCACCAACTCCTCGCCCTGCTCGGTGATGCGCAACACCATTTTGCGGCGATCGTGCAGGCTCGAGAGCCGCGTGATGAGGTCGCGGCCGACCAGCGCATCGCTGATGCGCGACATGTTCGCCGGACTCTGCGACGTCTTCGCGCACAGATCGCTGGGGTGGGCACTCCCCTCCGGCTGCGAAAACAGGGTCGTCAACACGCGAAACTCCGCCTCCGTCAGCCCGCAGGGTCGGATTTGAATCTCCAGCATGCCCGCCATGCCTCTGCCGATGTGTTGAACCAGCCGGCTCAACAGGATGCTGGACTTGGGCAGATCCGGCATGCGCGCCCGCAAGCGCTCGAGATTTGCCTCGAGTTTCTCATACTGAAGTGAGGTACTATTCATTCGATATCTAACAGTTTCATACGATATATTTTAGCAAATGAATATCCACCGCGTAAATAATTGTTGATTTGAAAAACGACACCTGTCATTTTACTCATATGAACAATGACCCAAACCTCACGGATGTGAAGCCACGGGTAGGTCGTCCGCGGCGCGGCACAGAAGCGGCGCGTACCGACCTGCTCATCACCGCGGCCACCCGGGTATTTGTGCGTGACGGGTACGGCAGCACCAGCATCGATAAAGTGGCCGCCGAAGCCGGCGTCTCGACCCGCACCATCTATGAGCGCTTCAAAAACAAGGGCGACTTGTTGGGCGCAGTCATCAGCCGGCTGGTCGAGCGCGACATGGAGACGGTGCTCGCTACCGAGGAACTCGATCGCTTGGATCCGCGGGAGGCGCTGACGGCAATCGGCCAATTGATCACGGGGCGTGCCTGCAACCCCGACTCGGCCGCTCTGTTTCGGATTTGTGCGACGGAGTCGCATCGATTTCCCGAACTTGCGGCAAAGATGCGCGGCAGCGCCAAGGCGCGGGTCGATGATGCGATCGCGAACTACCTTCGCAGGCAGACGCTTCGCGGCGCCCTCAACCTTTCAGATCCCGATCGCGCTGCGCCCCTGTTCCTGCAGATGGTCTGCGCCCAGCTCCATGAATGCCTGTTGTTCGGCTCGGCCGAGGATATAGCCAAGCTCGACTCCGATGCCCACGTGAAACATGTCGTTGATATCTTTCTGAACGGCGCCCTTCCCCGCACGACGGCCCTGCCGATTCCATGATGCTCAAATCAAACAGGTCCTTCCCCGTGTTGGCGGCCGTGCTGCTGTCCGCGTGCGCGGTCGGGCCGAATTACAAACAGCCGCCCGCTCCCAAGACCTCGGGCTTCGTACCGGCGGGCGCACTGCCGTCGGCGACCGCGTCGGCGCCGGTTCCGGGCGGCAACCCGCAGCGCTTCATTGACGGCCTCGACATCCCCGGCCAATGGTGGTCCTTGTTCAAATCCCCGGAGCTCAACGCGCTCATCGAACGGGGACTTGCAAATAGCCCGACGCTGGAAGCTGCGCAGGCCGCCCTGCGGCAGGCGAACGAAAACCTGGCGGCGCAGCGCGGGGCTTTTTTCCCAAGCGTCACGGGGTCGTATCAAGCCGAGCGTCAGAAGGCGTCCAGCGCGCAGTTCGGACTGCCCGGCGCCGGGGCGTTTCTCTACACGCTCAATAGCGCGAGCGTGAATGTGTCGTATACGCTGGATGCCTTCGGCGGCGTGCGGCGGCAGGTTGAGGCCCTGCAGGCGCAGGCCGACTACCAACAATTCGCCCTGGAGGCGAGCTATCTCAGCCTCACGGCCAATATCGTCACCGCTGCCGTCACGGAAGCGTCGCTGCGGGCGCAACTCTCGGCCACCGAGGAAATCGCCCGATCACAGCGGGCGCAGCTCGAGATCACACAGCACCGCGTCAGCGCCGGGGGCGCCTCGCGGGCCGACGTCTTGCAGCAAGAGTCCACCTTGCAAAGCACTCTGGCAAACCTCCCCGTTCTGCGCGGTCAGCTCGCGCAGGAGCGCAATCTGCTGGCGACTTACGTAGGAGCTTTGCCCGCCGACTACGGCGGCGCGGAATTCACGCTGGACTCCCTGACGCTGCCTGCGGACCTGCCCGTGAGCCTGCCCTCGAAGCTCGTCGAACAGCGCCCCGACATCCGCGAATATTCCGAGTTGCTGCATCAGGCCACCGCCCAAATCGGCGTTGCGACGGCGAACATGCTGCCGCAGCTCACGTTGAGCGGCAGCTACGGCGGCATTGCTTCGAAGTTTTCCGATATGTTTTCACCGTCGTCGGCGGTCTGGAGCGCCATTGCCGGCGTCAGCCAGCCGATTTTCAAGGGCGGCCAGCTCGTGCATCAGCGGCGCGCCGCCATTGCCGCCGCGCAGGAAGCGGCCGCCAACTACAAGAGCACCGTGATCACGGCCTTTCAGAACGTGTCGAACACACTGTATGCGCTGCAGGCCGACGCGGACGCGCTGGCGGCCGAAACCGCCGCGGAGAGCTCGGCCGCAGAGAGCCTGAAACTCGTACAAGCCCAGTTCAAAAGCGGCGGCGCGAGCTATCTGCAGGTCTTGACCGCGGAACAAAATTATCAAACCGCCGCCGTTGCGCTCGTCAAAGCGCGAGCGCAACGGTATGCGGATACCGCCGCATTGTTTCAAGCGCTGGGCGGGGGTTGGTGGAATCGCACCGACTCCGCCGCGAATTCATCCGACTGTTGCAAGGGATTCCCGTGAGCACTATTGAAAATCAAGTTGGCGGCGACGGCCTGATGAAGGCGCGTCCGCGCGCGATGGTGAAGCCGCTGGTGATCTTGATCCTCACCGTGGCGCTCGTCATGGGCGGAATATTCGCATGGCAGTTGTTCATGGGGAAAATGACGCAGAAATACATGGGCGCGATGGCCACGGCGCCGCAGACGGTGTCGACCACCATCGCCGCCGCCTCGAGCTGGCAATCCCGCACTCAGGCCCTTGGTACATTGCGAGCGGTCCGTGGCGCCGATCTCGCGGCGCAAGCCTCGGGTGTGGTCGATAAGATCCACATCGAATCGGGAGCCGAAGTTGCCGCAGGCGCCGTATTGCTGGCCTTGAAACCCAATGACGATCCCGCCAAGCTTGCCCAGCTGCAGGCTCAGGCCGAGCTCGCGTCGATCACTCTGAAGCGGGATCAGGAGCAGCTCGAAGCGCAGGCCGTCAGCCAGGCCACGGTGGATACCGATGCGTCGAATCTCAAGGCGGCGCGTGCGCAGGTGTCGGCGCAGCAGGCCCTGATCGAAGAAAAGGTGGTGCGTGCCCCCTTCGCCGGCAGGCTCGGGATTCGCCTGGTCGATGAAGGCCAATACCTGGCCGCGGGCACGACGGTGGTTACACTGCAGGCCCTCGATCCCATCTTCATCGACTTTTACGTGCCTCAACAAGCTCTCGCCCGTTTGAAGGTCAAGCAGCCCGTGAGCGCGACGGTGGATGCCTATCCGGGAGTGGCCTTCACCGGAAACATCGCCTCCATCAATTCCAAGGTGGACGCGGCCAGCCGCAACGTTCAAGTACGCGCCTCTTTCGCCAATGCGGATCGGCGCCTGATCCCTGGCATGTACGCCAACGTGGATATCGACGACGGCGAACCGTACACGCTGGTAACGCTGCCGCAGTCGGCGATCACGTACAATCCGTACGGCAATACCGTTTACCTCGTTCAGAAGAAAGGCACGGACGACAAAGGTAAGCCCATTTTGAGCGTGCTCCAGCGCTTCGTGAAGCTGGGCGACACCCGCGGCGACCAGGTGGCTGTGAAGAGCGGCGTCGCGGTCGGGGACGAGGTTGTTACCGGCGGCCAAATGAAGCTTCGAAACGGGTCGCCCGTTGTCATCGACAACACCATCGTCCCGAACAACGATGCGAACCCGACGCCCCCCAACGAATAACCGAGACCTCCCGTGAATTTCACCGATATCTTCATTCGCCGGCCGGTCCTCGCGAGCGTGGTGAGCCTCGTGATCCTCGTGGTCGGACTGCGCTCGTTCAGTTCGCTTCAGGTGCGTGCCTACCCGAAAACCGAGAACGGCATCGTCACCATCACGACGGCGTTTCCCGGCGCCGATCCCGACGCGATCGCGGGTTTCATCACAACCCCCATCGAAGCGGCCGTTGCACAAGCCAACGGCATCGATTACATGACGTCGACCAGTCAAAGCAGCACCAGCACGATCACGGTCAACCTGCGGCAGAACTACGATACGTCGAAGGCCGCCGCCGAGATCAACATCAAGGTCAACTCGGTATTGAACCAGTTGCCGGCGGGTTCGCAGCAGCCGGCCATCACCGTCAGTGTAGGCCAGACCGGCGACGCCATGTACATGGGTTTTTCGAGCCCAACGCTGGAGCGCAATGAGGTGACGGACTACCTGCAGCGGGTGGTGCAACCCAAATTTCAGGCGGTTCCCGGGGTGCAGACGGCCGAAATCATCGGCGGACAGTATTTCTCCCTGCGCGCCTGGCTCGACCCGAAAAAGCTGTCCGCCTACGGCATGACGGCGGCCGACGTCTCCGCCGCCCTCGCCACCAACGATTACATTTCCGCCGTCGGCAATACCAAGGGCCAGATGGTGCAGGTGACGCTAACCTCGACGACGAGCCTTCATTCCCTGAGCGAATTCCGCAACCTGGTCGTGAAGCAGGTGAATGGCGCGAACATTCGGTTGAGCGACGTCGCCACGGTGGTCCTGGGCGCCGACTCCTATGATGCGGGTGTGGCCTTTAACGGCAAACCTGGAGTGTTCATCGGAATCCAGGTCGCGCCCAGCGCCAACCTGCTGACGGTCATCAACGGCGTCAAGGCGGTATTTCCGGACGTCCAGCGGCAGTTGCCGCAGGGCTTGAACGGCCTCATCATTTATGATTCCACCATCTTCGTGAACAATTCGATTCACGAAGTCGCGACGACCCTGGTCGAGGCGTTGGTCATCGTCATGGCCGTGATATTTGCATTCTTGGGTTCACCGCGCTCGGTCCTCATTCCGATCGTGGCCATACCCCTCTCGCTCATCGGTACGCTCGCCATCATGCTGGCGCTCGGATTCTCCATCAACCTGTTGACTTTGCTGGCCCTCGTGCTCGCGATCGGACTGGTCGTGGACGATGCCATCATCGTGGTCGAGAACGTGAACCGGCACCTCGAGGGTGGCATGGCGGCTACCGCCGCGGCGAGTCTCGCCGCTCATGAACTAGCCGGCCCCATCGTCGCGATGACCGTCGTGCTGCTGGCCGTCTTCGTCCCCATCGGATTTCAAGGCGGACTGACGGGTGCGCTGTTCGTGGAATTTGCGTTCACGCTCGCGGCCTCGGTGACCGTATCGGCGGTGATCGCGTTGACCTTGTCGCCAATGATGTGTTCGCGCCTCCTCAAACCCCACCGACCGGATGCAAACGACTGGGAATCGCGGCTGGTGAAGTACATCGATTCGCGCTTCGAGAGGCTGCTGCGCTGGTATCAGGGTATGCTCGAACGCAGCCTGGGCTACACACCGGTGACCGCCGTATTCGTGGTCCTGGTGCTCGGCAGCATCTATTTCATGTACTCCAGTGCGAAGAGCGAATTGGCTCCGCAAGAAGATCAGAGCTTCCTGCTCGCACAATCGACATCGGCGCCGGCCGCGACCCTGCAGGGAAAATCGATCTACGATGCGCGTGCCTTCGAGGTCGCGACCTCGATCGCCCATCCCGAGAATGTCTTCCAGATCGACGCCCCCAGCCGAAGCCTCATGGGAATGGCATTGCCCCCGCGCAATGAGCGCAAGTTAGGCTCGAACGAGATTCAGCAGCGGCTGTCTCAGGGACTTGGCGGCATCGCGGGACAGAAGATCGGGGTCTTTCAGCCGCCGTCCCTGCCGGGCGCGTTCGGCTATCCGATCCAGTTCGCCATCACCACCACCGAACCGGCCGCGCGCCTCAACGAAGTGTCGAGCGAATTCCTCGCGACGGCCCTCAAGAGCGGCATGTTCATGTTCGTCGACACTGACCTCAAGCTCGATTTACCCCAGTCGGTGATCCAGATCGATCGCGACAAGGCGGCGCAACTCGGCTTGACCATGACTCAAGTGGGCACGGCACTGGGATCGCTGCTCGGCGGCAACTACGTCAATTACTTCAGCATGGACACCCGATCGTACAAGGTCATTCCGCAGGTTGAAAGATTGTCGCGTCTGAACGCGAGTCAGCTGTTGAATTATCCCGTGGCGAACATCGGAGGAGCGCCGATTCCTCTGTCGAGCATAGCCACCATCCGCCCGGTCACGGTCCCGGAAACGCTGAACCATTTTCAACAGCTGAATTCCGCCACTCTGTCCGGCGTCATGGCTCCGGGTGTATCTCTGGCCGACGCGTTGAAGTACCTGCAGAGCCTCGCCGCTCGCACGTTGCCCCAGGGCTACAGCATCGACTACGGCGGTCAAGGACGACAATTCGTCGTCGAATCCGGCGGCATCATGGCGACGTTTGCATTTGCCATCATCATCGTGTTTCTGTCGCTGGCTGCGTTGTTCGAAAGCTTTCGCGACCCGCTCGTCATCTTGATTTCGGTTCCGCTTTCGATAGCGGGCGCGTTGATCTTCATCGCGCTCGGCTTGGGCGGCGCAAGCCTCAACATTTACACCGAAGTGGGGCTGGTGACGTTGATGGGTCTCATCAGCAAGCACGGCATTCTCATCGTCGAAGTGGCAAATACCGAACAACACACGGGAAAGAGCAAGCACGCGGCAATCGTGGCGGCCGCCAGCGCGCGTCTGCGGCCGATCTTGATGACCACCGCGGCCATGGTCCTGGGCGTGGTGCCGCTGGTGTTCGCAAGCGGTGCCGGCGCCGCCTCGCGCTTCGCCATCGGACTCGTCATCTCGACGGGTCTTTCCATTGGCACGGTCTTCACGCTCTTCGTGGTTCCGGGCGTTTACATGCTTATCGGGGCAACCCACTCACGTGAAGATGCCTCCGAGGCGCTCTCCGCAGGACCGCTGGCAATGTCGTGACTTCCAAGAACATATTCATTACAAATCAATATATTATGTATTTTTTATAGTTTAACTTCAAGAAAAGAGCTGCAACCTACTTTAAAAACTCGGCGGGGGATGCGGCTGCTCAGTTTGCATAATTCCGCATTGCGTTTTGTCGATTGTCTTGTATATTCCCGATGCAGAGTCTTGATTTTCAAGGTTCTGCAGGTTGGCACCAACCTCGAAATAACTTTAAGATCCAACTCGTGGCTCTGGGACTCCAATGACAAGCGCTTGGGAAAGTCTGCACTTTGCGACCCTGGAATTGGTGCGATCGACACCGATCAAGCAGCGCTTGGTCAATGCCTACCGCAGGCACCTGATCTCACTCCCCGACGATCAGTTGTCGGACGAAGCCCGCGAAATGTTCGGTCAAGTCATGAAGTCGCTGCACGGGGTGCAACCGCAAAAGGGTGAGGACGCCGTCGCAGCTTCAGTACGCAAAATGTCCATCCAAGAGGCGGACGACTGTGCGGCCCATATCGTCGAAATCTTCGGCATCACTTGTCGCGAGTTGCTGAATGCGGCGCGAGTCAGCGCCGAGGTGGTCCAGCTTCACAGCGTCGAGCGCGAACACCTGGCAGAGCGCAGCACCGCCGATTTCGAGGCGCCGGCGTTGCTCGCCAGCAATTGAACTTCAATCGAGCTTGAACTCGATGGTATCCCAGCGGGTGGTTTCCTGATGCCGCGCCTGGCGGCGCAGCGCATCGATCAAATTTCGCTCATTCCAACCGCTGACTTCATCGGCCAGATCCAAAATGGCCTTCGGTAGCGGCTCGACGGAGCCGAAATTCTCCAGGGCCACGATGGGCCGGTCCGCCGACTTGGCGAAGTTCATCTGAAACAAGACTAATTCCGGCGACTCGAGGTAAACCCCCGGAACCACCACCACCACTTCGCAGGGGGCGATCTGGCGGCGAAGATCTTCGCGCTGGCTTTCCTTGTCGATCGGACGTTTCGCCTGCGGCTGACTGGTATTCTTGTAATAGAAGGTCCCCGACGCCTCGAGATATTCGAACACACGCGTGTAGTCGTCGTTCTCGACCCAGGCATGGGTAACGAACAGGCGTATGGGATTGGCGGGACTCGACATGGTGCTAGTGTAGCCTGACGATGGTCATGCGCGAAGCACCGCGCGTCGATACAATCGTTCCGGTGCGCCTTTTGATCTACAACATCCGCTATGCCACCGGAACGGGACCCGCGTTCCACCTTCCTGTTCCGGGCGCCGGCTACCTCCGTTCCAGCCGGCAGGTACTGTCGCAGATCACCGAATTCATCAAGCGCCAGGACCCGGACGTCGTGGGTCTCATCGAGGTGGACACGGGTTCGATCCGCACCGGCATGGTGAATCAGGCCGATTTCATCGCGCGGTCCCTTGGGCATTACTCCACGTTCGAATGCAAATACGGCGTGTCCTCGGTAAACCAGCTGGTGCCCATCGTGCGCAAACAGGCCAATGCCTTCCTGGCCGCTCCGCGGGTCCGGGGCGAACGCTTCCATTATTTCGATACCGGGATCAAGCGGCTCATCATCGAGCTGGAGTTGGACGATATCGCCATTTTCCTGGTCCACCTGTCCTTGAAGTTCCGGCACCGGCAATACCAGCTCCGGTATCTCTACGATCTGTTGCGGAAGACCACCAAACCGGTGATTGTCGCCGGCGATTTCAACACCTACTGGGGCGATCATGAACTCTACCTGTTCATGCAGGCGGCCGGATTGAGCAATGCCAATGCGCACGGTCTACCCTCCTATCCCAGCGTCAGCCCGCGCAAGGAACTCGACTTTATCCTGCACAGCTCCCGAATCGAGGTGAATCGCTTTGAAATACCGGACGTGCAATTTTCCGACCATTTGCCGCTGATTTGCGATTTTACGATCCACGCGCACGCGAGGGCCGCCGCCTGACGGGGCTGCCGCCAATGTGACGGATTACAGGGTAGGTACCGGTCGACGTGTGATACGATTCGCACCCAAAATCATAGGGTTGTAACAGTTAGGTGCCGGCAATTTCTCGATGGATGACAGACCACTCGATCTCGCGCTACTGAAAACGTTCTCTCCTCTCGACGGGCTGAAGGCTGAGAACCTGCATGCGCTTGCTCGCAAGACTCAGATTCTCGAACTCGGGGCCGGCCGCGTGTTATTCAAACAGGGCGACACCGACAAGCGGACGTTCTACCTGGTTGCCGGCAAGGTTGAGCTGCGTGCCGACGACAAGCTCATCGGCACAGTCCGCGCCGGGACCCCCGAGGCGCGGGCGGCGCTGGCTCCGGGGTTGCCGCGAAAGTTCACGGCCCGGGCTGCGATCGATCTCGAGTACATCGTCATCGACAGCGACCTGCTCGACGTGCTCATAACTTGGGACCAGACCGGCCAGTACGAAGTCGCCGAACTGCGCGGCGACGGGCTGGACGTGACCGGCGACTGGATGACGACGCTGTTGCAAACGAAGGCGTTCCACCGCATCCCGCCGGCGAACATTCAAGCCATCTTCATGCGCATGCAGCGCATCAACTACCGCTCGCGCGACGTCGTCATCAAACAGGGCACCGAGGGCGACTATTTCTACGTCGTCGTCTCCGGCAAGTGCGTGGTGACGAGGGAAACTCCCTTGAACAAGGAGGGAATAAAGCTCGCCGAACTTGGGCCCGGCGATAGCTTCGGCGAGGAGGCCTTGATCGCGGAGGCCAAACGCAACGCCACCGTCACCATGGCGACGGACGGAACTTTGATGCGGCTGGGCAAAGCGGACTTCCAAACGCTGCTGAACGAGCCGTTGCTGCAGTGGGTGGATTACGACGCGGCACGGACGATCATCGCCAAGGGCGGCAAATGGCTCGACGTGCGGCTGCCCAGCGAATTTCAGAATTTCCGCATCGACGAGGCGGTCAATATCCCCCTGTATTTCATCCGGTTGAAGTTGAACGCGCTGGACAAGAACATCCAGTACGTCGTTTGCTGCGACACGGGTCGTCGCAGTTCGGCCGCCGCCTACATCCTGAGCGAGCGGGGCTTCGAAGCCTATGTGCTGAAAGGTGGGCTCGCCGCAACCGAAGCAGCCCGCTCGGGGCGCGGTTAGCGAATCCGCCTTTGGGCCAGCGCCCTGCCCGGTGCCGCCGGGCGCGGCGTCCGTGCGTCGGTAGAAGCGGCTATCTTACTGATATTACGAGGCAAATCCCAAAGGCAGCGAGTGAGGGCGCAGGGCTGTGAATCGCCCTTGAGCTACATCGTGTGGGTGGGCTTATCGCCCCCGAGGGCCCCGGCCAGATAATTCTCGATCTTCTTTTGGGTATTGCCGCGGTCCTGATCGCTGAACTGCACGCCGATGCCGGCCGTGCGCTTGCCTTGCGCGCCCTTGGGCGTCATCCAGATGACCCTACCTGCGACCGGCAGCTTTTCCTCTTCGCCCATGAGATTGAGCAGCATGAATACTTCGTCGCCCAAACGGTAGTTGCTGTTCGTGGGTATGAACAGGCCGCCGTTCTTCACGAACGGCATATACGCAAGATAGAGCGCGCTCTTATCCTTGATCGTAAGGGTCAGCAGGCCCGGTTTGTTACTTGGACTTCGCAAGACTTAAAGTTCCCAGCAAGGCCTCATTTCGCCAGCGCGGTGCGACCGCCGAGCAGCAAGGCCTCGAGTGCCAATTGTTGATTGATGTTGGTCGACGCGAGACGCCGAAGGTCTCGCGCAGCGTCCAGCAGCTCGAATAGCGCCCTCATCTTGGGCTTAAGTAAAGCGGCAGGCAAGCGGACCCGTTCCGCACTTTGCTGTGAAATGGCTTCGCTCGAGGCAGCACGTACTCGCCGTGTGATCCAGTTCTCAAGCCACAGGAGGCGCAGGCCCAGACTCGACCTGGCCCAGACCTCGGCCACCAGGGTGATGTCGACCGCGCCCGCCGCGATGGCCTCAACATCTTCCTGCATCTCTCTTTCCAGCGCCGCAATGCCGGCAGCATTGAGTTCCATCGCCAGCAGGGGTGCACCCCCGGCAAGCGCCAGGGCTGCATCCCAATTCTGGCCGGGACTTCCGTGATTTTCGAGCCACGACACGGCCTCCTCCTTGCGCGGCGGCCGGAGCGCAAGACGCAGACATCGGCTGGCAATGGTCGCCGGCAGGCGATGAGTGGGCCGCGCGATCATGACCAGCATGGTGTCGGCGGACGGCTCCTCCAGGGTCTTCAAAAAGGCGTTGGCGCCGTTGGCATTCAGGGCCTCGGCGCCCTCGATGATGCCCACCTTGTGGCCGCCTCGGTAGCTCTTCAGCAACAGCGATCCGATCAGTTCCCGGACCTGATCCACTTTGATCTGTTTCGCATCCTCCTCCAGCCGCACCACGTGATAATCGGGGTGACTGTCCGATCGGAGCAGCGAGCACGACGCGCAAACCCCGCAGGGACGCTCTGCCGGCGATTCGCATAGAGCCAGAGCGGCCATCCAATTCGCGAGCTGCTCGGCGCCCAACCCGGGCGGGCTCAGCAGCAGCGATGAATGCGGCAATCGTCCCGCCAGCATCGAATCGCGCAGGCGTTGCCGGGCCTGACGCAGCCAAGGCAGCGAATCGGCGCTCAGGAAGTCCACGATCTGGACTCCAGCGCCTTCGTCATGCGTTTCGTGACTTCGTCCGTCGAGGCAACGGCATCGATTATCGCCATGCGCTGCGGTTCCGCTCGCGCTCTCGACAGATAGGCCTCGCGCACGCGTTCGAAGAATTCCGTGCGCTCGAAATCGAAGCGATCGCGAATCCCACCGGCGTCGCGCAGCCGCGACCGCTCCAATCCGACGTCGACCGGTACGTCGAGGAGCAAGGTCAGATCCGGCCGCAGCGCGCCCTGCACCAGGGTCTCCAAAAAGCGAATGTCCGTCTGGCTCATGCCGCGGCCGGCTCCTTGATAGGCGTAGGTGGCGTCGGTGAACCGATCGCAAATCACCCATCGGCCGGCGTTCAAGACAGGCTCGATGTGATTGGCGAGATGCACCGAGCGAGCCGCGAACATCAGCAGCAACTCGGCCGCCGGGGGCAATGTCTCGCCGGGCGGGCGCAGGACCAGATCCCGGATCTTCTCCGCCAACGGCGTGCCGCCGGGCTCGCGGGTCACCACATGATCGATGCCGCGTTCCGCCAGATAGCGGGAAAGCCGTGCGACCTGCGTGGTTTTCCCGACGCCCTCGATCCCCTCGATGGTCAAGAAGCGTCCGGGAGCCTGTCTGAGTATTCCGCGTGAGCCGCGTTGGCTGGGAGAGGGAGCGGATGCAAGGCGCGCGGCGCCGCCCGTGGTGGTTACCACGGGCAAGCCGTGCAACGCCGCAGACGCCCCTCTCCCAGCCAACCCTTCGGGACCGGGCAGATTTCCCCTCATGCGGCGTTGTCGCCTCCTCATTGGGTATCTACCCAACCTCGTCGGCTCCGCCTTGCCTGAGGGGAAATCTGCCGCGGTCGCGGCCACGGGGAATACTCAGACAGGCTCCTGGTTTCATTCATCGCGCCGACTCCGATGCTGCCCGTTGACGTTGCCTGGCAAGATATTGCGCCACCGCGGCATTGTGCTGATCGAGGGTCGCGGAGAACACGTGGCTGCCGTCGCCGCGCCCGGAAGCCACGAAGTATAACGCGTCGGTATTTTCGGGATGCGCCGTGGCTTCGATGGCGGCGGCGCCGGGCAGGGCAATGGCCGTAGGCGGCAACCCCGTCCGCGTGTAGGTGTTATAGGGCCCATCGGTGCGCAGGTCGATGGTGTGTAGATCGCCGTCATACGAATCGCCCAGTCCGTAGATGACGGTGGGGTCCGCCTGCAGCCGCATGCCGATCTTCAGTCGATGCAGATACAGACCGGCGATCTTCGGCAGTTCCTCCGGCAGTCCGCTCTCCTTCTCGACGATCGAGGCCATGATGAGCAACTCGTCGATGCTGTGCAGCGGAATGCCTAAGTCACGATTCATCCAGGCGGTATTCAATGTCCGCGCCAATGCCGCATGAGCCTGGCGGAGGACTTCGAGGTCCGTGGTGCCGCCGGCGAAGCGATAGGTTTCCGGAAGGAACTGCCCTTCGGCATTCACCCCCGGCATCCCCAATTTCTCCATGACATCCGCCGATGTTGCGGGGAGAGTGGCGAGCACATCGGGATTGCGGCGCATCGCGGCCAATAGATCCTGTACCCGCCAACCGTCGACGATGGTCAGCGAATGCAGCACCACCTGCCCGCTCACGAGTTTGTCGAGCAGACCCCGCGGCGTCGCGCCGGGTTCTATTTCGTACTCGCCCGCCTTGATGGCCGAGGCGGTCCCCTTCCACCGCGCGTACAGCACCAGCGCGCGCGGCCGCGCGAGGACGCCCCGCGCCGCGAGGGTCTCCGCCACCCGCGCAAGGCGCGAGCCTGCAGGAACCTTGAACGTCAACGGTGCGGCAATCCGCAACGGCTCGTCGAGGCTGCGCAAATTCAGCCAGATCTCGGCGCCCACGGCCGCCAGCAGCGACAGCAGAACGAGGCCCTGGAGGATGCGCAGCATGCGGCTCACTGTTTCTCCAGGAGACCACGGAGCTGGTTGGCGGTGCACCGCTCTGCGAGACGAAGCCTCGCCCGGCCATGCTGAATCACCACGATGGGTACGACGCCCACGACCGCGTTGGTCATGAACACCTCATCGGCGCTCGTGAGGTCTTCCCATCGCAGCCGGCCTTCAGTGACGGCCAGCTTCAAGCCGCGCGCCTGCTCTAATACCCAGCGCCGCATCACTCCGGCAATCCCGCACCGATCCACTTTTGGCGTAATCAAGCGCGATCCGCGCCTCATGAAAAGATTCGACATCGTGCCGCAGACAATGTTGTCATCGGTGTCCCGCATCAGTCCTTCCCAGATGCGCGGATCGGTCCATTCCGCCCGCGCGAGCACCGACTCCAGCCGGTTGAGCGTCTTGAGGCCCGCGAGAGTCTCGTTGATGCCGAGGCGCATATCGCAAAGCCGCATCCGCTTAGGAAGGGCCGCCGCCCGCGCCGCGCGCGACAAGGCATGCAAGGAAATCACCCGGGTGCAGCGCTCCCGCCCGCTCGGCCGGTAGCCACGCGCGCCGATGCCACGAGTGACGATCAATTTCAGGACTCCTTCCGCCCGCCGCGCCGCGATCCGCCCGATTTCATTGCGCAAGCGAGCGCGGTCCGGCGGCTTGATCCCGAGGCGCCGGCAGGCATCCTCGAGCCGCTCCAGGTGATAGTCCAGGAAGCGGACGGCGCCGCGCCGAACCCGCATGGTTTCGAAAGCACCATCGCCGTAGTTAAGGCCGCGGTCCTCGATGCGGATCGTGTCACCCACGCGACCGTTGATCCACGTCAGCAAGAGATCTCCAGCGCCCGCAGCATTCCCTCGGCCTTGGCTCGTGTCTCGGCGAGCTCCTGGGACGGGATCGAATCAGCCACTATGCCGGCGCCCGCGCGGAAAGTGATCGGCGCCACTCCGGCAGCGGCTGAGGCATCGCTGGTCAGCGTGCGAATGAGGATGTTGAGATCGCAGCTGCCGTCGCGATTCAAGTATCCGATGGAACCGGTGTACGCGCCGCGCCCGGTGCCTTCCAGCTCCGCGATGATTTCCATGCAGCGCACCTTGGGGCAGCCGGTAATCGTGCCGCCCGGAAACAAGGCGCGTATGACCTGGACGGGGGACGCATCCTCGCGGAGGCGGCCGCTGACATTCGAGACGATGTGATGCACATGCGCGTAGGTCTCGAGAACCATGTACTCGTCGACGCGAACGGTACCACCGACACAGACGCGGCCGAGGTCGTTGCGCTCGAGATCGATCAACATCACGTGCTCGGCGCGCTCCTTTTCATTGTTCAGCAATGACTCCACGAGCGCGGCGTCCGTCTCGGGCGAGGTGCCGCGCGGGCGGGTGCCGGCGATGGGTCGTGTCGAGACGATGCCTCCGCGAATGGAAAGCAGCCGTTCCGGCGACGAACTCATCAAGGAAAAATCGCCATACCGCATCATGGCGGCGAACGGACTGGGATTGGTGGACCGCAAGCGCTCGTAGATCGACACCGGATCGGGCGAGCGGTCGGATCTCACCTGCCACTGCCGCGAAAGATTGGTCTGATAGACGTCCCCCGCGGCGGTGTAGTCGAGTGCGCGCGACACGGACTCGAGGAATCGAGCGGGGTCCTCTTCCTGCACCTCGAGGTGTGCACCGGGGGACGGCGCTGCCGGCGACGGCGTTGCCGACTCGCGGACATGATTTTCGAAATCATCGAGGAACGCGTCTGCGCCTGGTTCGGCCACCAACCAGGCCTGCATGGTCGCCCGATCGCGGATCCATGCCGCGGGAGTGCGGATCGCGAGTGCGATCACGGAGTCGGGACTCGGGGGCAGGACCAGGCGCTTCTCGATTTCGGAGGCGAGCTCATAGCCTAGGTACAAAAGCCAGCCGCCCGTGAACGGCAACGGTGCGGCAATGGAGGGTTGGCGCAGCGCCCTCCACCACTCCTCCAACGCGCTCAAGAAGCCGTCCGCGCCCGCGGAATGGGGGCCCGACAATCGACGCTGGGAATCGAGCCGCAGGCACTCGCCGGAACTCATGGGAAGCACGTCGAAGCGGCCGCCCGGATGCGCCCGGACGCCTAGGGGTGCGCTGCTCTCGAGCAGTCCCGGATAGGTGTCCGGAAACCGCGCGATGAGCCGCAGGGGCTCAATGTCGGCGGAAAATGAGCGAGCCGTTGGTGCCACCGAATCCAAACGAGTTGGATAACACGTATTCCAAACGCATCTGACGCGCGTGCTTGGGAACGTAGTCGAGATCGCAACCCTCGCCCGGTTGATCCAGGTTGATGGTCGGCGGCGCCACCTGGTCGCGCAGCGCGAGTACGCAGAAGATCGCCTCGACCGCACCGGCTGCGCCGAGCAGATGGCCGGTCATGGATTTGGTGGAGCTCACCGCCAGTTTGTCCGCGGCCGCGCCGAATGCGCGGCGGATGGCCGTGGTCTCGGCCCGGTCTCCCAGCTCGGTGGACGTGGCGTGTGCATTGACGTATTGCACCTGGCCGGGGTTCAGCTCCGCGTCGGCGAGCGCTTTGACCATCGCCTTGCGCGCACCTTCGCCGTCCTCGGGCGGGGACGTGACGTGGAAGGCGTCGCCGCTCATCCCGAACCCGCAAATTTCAGCGTAAATCTTGGCGCCGCGGGCTTTCGCCGACTCGTATTCTTCCAACATCATCGCGCCGGCTCCATCGCCCATGACAAAGCCGTCGCGATCCTTGTCCCACGGGCGGCTGGCCCCCTGCGGGTCGGAGTTGCGCTGGGACAGCGCCCTGGCCTGAGCGAAACCGCTCATTCCCGTCACACAGGTGGCCATCTCCGACCCTCCGGCCAGCATGGCGTCGACTTCGCCGTACTGAATCATCCGCATCGCCATTCCCAGGGCGTGGGTCGAGGTGGTGCAGGCGGTCGCGACCGCCAGATTCGGCCCCGTGATTTTGAATGCGATGGACAGATGTCCGCTCACCAGATTGATGATGCTGCCGGGAATGAAGAACGGCGACACCTTTTTCGGCGAATGAGTCTCCAAGTACTTATCGTAGGTATCCTCGATGGACTCGAGGCCGCCCATGCCGGAGCCCATGAGTATCCCGATGCGATCCGAATTCGCTTCGGTCACCTCGAGCCCCGAATCGCGCATGGCCTGCATGCCGGCGATGACGCCATATTGCATGAACGCGTCCATGCGGCGTGCATCCTTGACGCTCAAATAGGGTCCGATATCCAGCTCACGAATCTCGCCGCCGAAGTGCGTCGAAAAAGTCGTGGTGTCGATCCGGGTCACCGGGCCGATGCCGCTGCGGCCCGCGAGGATGGCCGACCATGCGGACGCCACGTCATTCCCCACCGGCGAGACGATTCCGAGACCCGTAACCACGACGCGTCGTTTGCTCAACCGCGGCTCCTTGAGAGGAACGAAGGGTCTTTAAGCCTTGGACTTGTGCGTATTGATGTAATCGATCGCCTGCTGAACGGTCGTTATTTTCTCGGCATCCTCGTCCGGAATTTCCGTCTCGAACTCCTCTTCGAGCGCCATCACCAGCTCAACCGTGTCGAGTGAGTCTGCGCCCAGATCGTCAACGAACGAGGCGTCATTGGTGACTTCTTCTTCTTTCACGCCCAACTGTTCGGCCACGATCTTCTTAACTTGCTGCTCAACAGTACTCATCGTTATGGTCCTTTCGGGATAGCTATTTAAAAATGCGCCGCTCGACAAGGGCTCGCGGCCAGCCTCCGCTATCGGCAGGGCGCGTATTTTATGTGAACACGGCGTCGGCGGCTACCGGTGGCACGCAAGATTGAACGCCAACCGCCTGATACTTGACAAAATCACGGATTTAGGGTGGCCCGCATAGGCTGGCCCGCACAGGGTCGCCGGGATGGGTCAGGCCATGTACATCCCGCCGTTGACGTGCAGGGTCTCGCCCGTGATGTACGAGGCGTCGGCGGACACCAGGAACGATACCGCCGCCGCGATATCCGAAGGCAGTCCGAGCCGGGCCAGGGGAATCTGTCCATTCAACGTCTCCCGTTGGGTCTCGCTGAGCGCCCGGGTCATGTCGGTGTCGATGAAGCCGGGCGCGACTACGTTCGCCGTAATGCCGCGGGATCCGACCTCGCGCGCCAGGGACTTGGTGAACCCGATCATGCCCGCTTTGGCAGCGGCGTAGTTCGCCTGGCCGGGATTGCCGGTGAGCCCGACGACCGATGCAATGCTGATGATGCGGCCCTTGCGCGCCTTCATCATCCCGCGGAGCACCGCCTTCGACAGGCGGAACACCGCTGCCAGATTCGTCTGAAGCACCGCATCCCAATCGTCCTGCTTCATGCGCAGCAGCAGCATGTCGCGGGTGATGCCCGCGTTGTTGCAGAGGATTCCGATCGCTCCTTCCTTCGCATCGATGTCGTCAATGACGGAATCGATGGATTCCTGGCTGGTCACATCGAGGACGACGCCGCGGCCGCCCCGACCGCGGAGACTCTCGGTGATGCGGGCCGCCCCATCCTGGGTGGTCGCCGTGCCGATCACGCGGGCGCCGTCGTTCGCCAACCGATCGGCGATCGCAGCGCCTATGCCGCGCGATGCACCCGTCACCAAAGCCACCGCTTCGTTCAGCATGTCGATGTCCTCGTTCCGTCAACCATTCGAGAGCGCGAGCGCGTCGTCCAAGGATTTGGGATCCTCGAGCGCCAGCATTTTTAGATTGCGATTCTTGTCGATGCGGCGATTCAATCCCGTCAAAATCTTGCCCGGCCCGCATTCCACAATCCGGGTCGCGCCGGCGCCGATCAGAGTGCGCACCGTGGCCGCCCAATACACGGGTGTATGCAGCTGCTTGACCAAGCTCGCACGGATCTCGTCCGGTTGGGCGTGCGTCCTCACATCGACGCCGTACACCGCAATCCCCGAAGCAGCGGCGACGGGAACGCCGGTCAACCGCTCACGCAACCGTTCGGCGGCCGGCCACATGAGCGAACTGTGTGCCGGAACGCTGACCGGCAACGGCAGCGCGCGCCGCGCCCCCTTCCCGGAGGCGATTTCGATGGCCCGCGCAACCGCGGCCGCGGTTCCGGCTATGACAACCTGGCCCGGCGCATTGAAATTGACGGCCTCGACCACGCCGCTGTCGGCCGCTTCGCTGCAGGCGGCTTGCACGTCGCTGTCTTCCAGTCCGATGATCGCGGCCATTGCCCCCTCGCCCTGGGGCACCGCGGCCTGCATCGCTTCCGCCCGAAACTTGACGAGGTCTACGGCGACCCGAAAGTCGAGGCAACCCGCGGCCACCAGCGCCGTGAATTCTCCGAGACTATGGCCCGCCACCGCGGTGGGCACGGCGCCGCCGCGTTCGCGCCATAGTCGGTAGGTCGCCACGCCGGCCGTGAGCATGGCCGGTTGGGTGCATTCGGTGGCATTCAGTGCCTCGGGCGGACCTTCCTGGCAAAGCTGCCAGAGGTCAAGGCCGAGGACCTCCGACGCCTCGGCAAAAGTCGCCGCGATCACGGGGGAGATCGTCGCAAGGGCGCTCATCATGCCGACGGACTGCGACCCCTGGCCGGGAAAAACGAACGCGAGTGACATGTCTAATGGTCCCACAGGCTACGGAACGGTGCCGGATTATAGCGGCACGCGCCGCGGGTGTAGTCTCGCGAGCGCCGCGCCGGCCGCAAAACCACACAGCGCGCCATACAAGTGGGCGTCGACCACCACGAGCGGGGGCTCATGCCCGCCCAGCTGCTCGTACGCCAGCTTGCCGCTCAAAAACACGATCAGGATCCATCGATCCCAGGCACGATCGATCAGGTGCTTGGCGGTGCCGGCCGCCATGACTGAGTGCAGTACGCCCGAAGCGCCCACGTACCAGGCGACGCGCGGACTCAACCACCACAAACCCGAACTGATGCCCAGCGCGCCGGCGAACACGATGACGCACCACTCGACCGCATCGAAGTCCGAGGCGAACAACGACCACATCAGCACCAAACCCAGTCCGTTCAACATCAGATGATGCGCGTCCAGATGAACGATGTGGGCCGTAAGCAACCGCCACCATCCGCCTGCGGCGATCGCGGACCGGTCATAGCGGAGCAGCGCGCTGCTACTGTCGCCGAGACCCAACACGAGGCCCAATACCAGCAGGATCAACAGCAACCAAAGCCAGCGGCCGTCGTCCAACTGCAGGGCAACGGCAATCCGCGCCAGGCCATTTGTACCGTCACGGGCATGGGGGCTGCCTATTTTGGTATCATTCCTGGAATTTTCGAGGTCATCATGCGTATTCGGCAAAGTGGTTTCACCCTCATCGAGATCATGGTCGTGGTCGTCATTCTCGCAGTGCTCGGCGCGCTCGTGGTGCCGAAAATTCTGGAGAACGTCGACAAGGCCCGGGTGACGCGTGCGCAGAGCGATATTCGCGCCATTCAAACCGCGCTTGATATGTATCGCCTGGATAACTTCAAGTATCCCACGACCGAACAGGGGCTGCAGGCCCTCGTGAAGCAGCCGGCGGACCCGACGATCACGAATTACCGTTCCGGCGGTTATCTACCCTCGCTGCCGAAGGATCCTTGGAACAACCCCTACCAGTATCAGAATCCGGGCGCTGATGGGCGTGACTACGAGATCACCACCTACGGACGCGATGGCAAACCGGGCGGCGAAGGCTACGACGCCGACATCAGCACGAGCACCCTCGAGCAGCGATAACCGGCCCGCTTGGCTAGGAGCCTGTCTGAGTATTTCGCGTGAGCCGCGTTGGCAAGGCCGTATATCCGTGCGGTGCAGTTGGGCTTGGCCCGCGCCATTGGATCTGTGCACGGGAGCGGATGCAAGGCGCGCGGCGGCGCCCGTGGTGGTTACCACGGGCAAGCCGTGCAACGCCGCAGACGCCCCATCGCTCGGATCCGTTGTCCCGCCATGGTACAACGGTTGCGCACGAGCAAACGGCCTTGCCAACCCTTCGGGACCGGGCAGATTTCCCCTCATGCGGCGT
>WNFQ01000166.1_pt1 | contig 55891 bp, 46 predicted proteins | sample 5400171 | NCBI WGS metagenome assembly WNFQ01 (sample SAMN13153356, study PRJNA577476) | soil metagenome | isolation source: 20 cm soil under Madrone tree | place: USA:California | collected 2016-06-14
CACCACTTCCTCCAGCGAGCAGTTGCCGGCGCGCTCGCCGATGCCGTTGATGGTGCACTCGATCTGCCGGGCGCCGGCGACCACCGCCGTGAGGCTGTTGGCGACCGCCATGCCGAGATCATCGTGGCAGTGCACCGAGAGCCGCACCCCCTCGATGCCGCGCACGTTCTTGCGCAGGTAACGGAACAGCTCCGCGAACTCATCCGGCACGGTGTAGCCGACGGTGTCGGGAATATTCACCGTGGTAGCCCCGGCGGCGATCGCCACCTCGATCACCTGGGCGAGGAACTCGAGCTCGGTGCGCGAGGCGTCTTCGGGGGAGAACTCCACGTCCTCGCACAGCTCGCGCGCCCGGGCGACGCCGGCGGCGCACAGACGCAGGATCTCCTCCTGCGCCATGTTGAGCTTGTACTGGCGGTGAATCGCGCTGGTGGCGAGGAACACGTGGATGCGGTGACGCGCAGCGTCCGCGAGCGCGCGCGCGGCCAGCTGGATGTCCTCGAAGCTGCAGCGCGCCAGGGCGCAGATGCTCGGACCCTGCACCTCGCGCGCGACCGCCTGTACGCTGTCGAAGTCACCGCGCGAGGCGGCCGGGAAGCCCGCCTCGATGACATCCACGCCGAGCTCGGCGAGCGCGCGCGCCACGCGCAGCTTCTCGGGCCGGGTCATGCTGCAGCCCGGGGACTGCTCGCCGTCGCGCAGCGTGGTGTCGAAGATCAGCACTCGATCTGGATTGGGGACCATGGGTCACCTTGCTTCCTGCAGCCACGGCATGCGCGCGCGCAGCGCCGCGCCGACCTTCTCGATCTGCCGATCGACGTCCTGATTGAGGAGCCGCTGGTAGTTGGTGCGGCCCTGCGCGTTTTCGCGGATCCACTGGCGCGCGAACTTGCCGCTCTGCACTTCCTTGAGCACCTTGCGCATCTCGTTCTTGACGCGCTCGTTGACGATGCGCGGACCACGGGTGAGATCTCCGTACTTGGCGGTCTCGCTGATGAACTGATGCATCTTGGCGAGCCCGCCCTCGTGCAGCAGGTCGACGATCAGCTTCAGCTCGTGCAGGCACTCGTAGTAGGCGACCTCGGGCTGATAGCCCGCTTCCACCAGCGTCTCGAAGCCCTTCACCACCAGCTCGGTGGCGCCGCCGCACAGCACCGCCTGCTCGCCGAACAGATCCGTCTCGGTCTCCTCGGCAAAGCTGGTCTCGAGCACCCCGCCGCGCGTGCCGCCGATGCCGTGCGCATAGGCGAGTGCGCGTGCGTGCGCCTTGCCGCTCGCATCCTGGGCGACCGCGAGCAGACACGGCACCCCGCGCCCTTGGCTGTACTGGCGGCGCACCAGATCTCCGGGCCCCTTGGGGGCGATCAGCACCACGTCGAGATCCGGGCGCGGCTTGATCTGGCGGAAATGGATGTTGAAGCCGTGCGCGAACAGCAGCGCGGCGCCGCTCTTGAGGCTCTTCCTGATGCTCTGGTAGAGATCCTTCTGCGCCAGGTCCGGCACCAGCATCGCGATCACGTCCGCGCCGGCCACGGCGAGGGAGGGCTCGGCGACCTCGAGGCCGTCCTTGCGGGCTTTCTTCCAGCTGGCCCCGCCCTTGCGCACCCCGACCACGACGTCGCAGCCGCTGTCCTTGAGGTTCAGCGCGTGAGCGCGCCCCTGGCTGCCGTAGCCGAGGACGGCGATACGCGCCCCCTTGAGAGCCTTGCGGTCCACGTCCTTCTGCGAATACAACCTCATCTCACCACTCCTCGCGGCCTCACGGCGCTTGTCCGCGCAAAAAAAACCCCGCAGCGGCTTTGAGCCGGTGCGGGGTCTTGGTTTCTTGCTTCGCTCGTGCCTTACGTTCTTGATCAGGCGCTCGCGCGTGCCCCGCACCGCTCACTCCCGCTAAGGAGCAGCAGCGCGGGCAGTGCCAGCAGCAACGGCGCGGGCGCGGCGTGAGGCGCTGCGCAGCGATGGGCCGTTGTTGCGTTGGACGTCATGAATGCGAGCCAAGCCTGATCGCCCGATGTGAGCACAGGGACCACGTCTTGTCAACGAGCGGTATTCGCCCCGCCCCCGGGCGATTAAGATCGGGCGTGGCCGCAGGCCGTATCGTCAGACCCAGCGCGCTCGCGGAAGGCATCTTCCGCCGCGAGATTCTGTCCTGGGGACTTCTCGGGCTGGCGCTCGGGCTGGTCGAGGGCGCCACCGCGGCGGTGCTGGTCAAGCAGCACTTCGCCGGGGTCGCCTCGCGCTTCGTGGTCAACCTCGCCGTCGGGCTGGTGAGCGGCGCCCCGGCCTTCTCCAACGTGCTGAGTTTCATGTGGGCCAACCTGGCCCACGGGCGCGCGCGCGTGCGCCTGATGGTCGCGCTGCAGGCGGCGTTTGCGCTGCTCGTCGGCTGCGTGTCCTTTGCCTCGCGGGCGGCCGCGGGACTGCTGCTCACGGTGCTGGCGATCGTCTGCGCGCGGGTCGTGTGGGGGGGCATCCTCACCGTGCGTGCGGCGGTGTGGACCGCGAACTATCCACGCAACGTGCTGGCGCGCATCACCGGACGCATTGTCATCGTCAATTCGATCGCGGTGGCGATCTCCGCGGCGCTGGTGGGCTGGGCGCTCGAGGCGCACGCGATCGACGCGCGCTGGCTGTACGGTGGGGGAGCGGTGGCGGGGCTGGCCGGGGCCCGGCTGTATCGGGCCATGCGCGTGCGGCGCGAATTCCGCCTGCTCGCCGCTGAAGCCGCCAGTGGCGGCCTCAGCGAGCCCTTCAGTCTACGGATGCTGACGCAGATCCTGAAGGAGGATCCGGCTTACCGCGAATACATGCTGTGGATGGGGATCTTCGGTGCCGGCAATCTGATCCTGACCGCGCAGCTGGTGCTGGTGTTCTCCGAGCAACTGCACCTCTCCAGCGCGACGCAGATCGGGCTGCTCGCGGTGGTGCCGCTCATCACCCAGCCGATTTTCCTGCCCTGGTGGGCGCGGCTGTTCGACGGCTCGCACGTGGTGCGGTATCGCTCGCGCCAGGGCTGGGCGATCGTGCTGGCGAGCGCTGCCATGTGCCTCGGGGTGTTCAGCGGCACGCCAGCGCTCCTGTGGGTGGGCGCGGTCCTGCTCGGCGCGGCTCAGGCAGGTGCTAATCTTGGCTGGAATCTCGGCCACAACGACTTTGCCTCCATCGGGCGCGCGCAGCACTACATGGGCGTGCACGTCACGCTCACCGGACTGCGCGGGGGCCTGGCGCCGCCCATCGGCGTGCTCGCCTATATGGGCCTCGAGTGGTGGCATCACGGTGCCGGAGAATTCGCGCTGCTGCTGCCGCTCGCCATGACGGCCGCCGGGGCCATCGGCTTCAACCGCATGCGCGGCGCGTTCGGTGAATGATGAGTACACGAGGGAATGAGCCGTGAAACGAAGCATTGATCCGCGCCGGCACTCGCGGCGGGTGGTGGACGGGGACACGCAGGCGCCCGCACGGGCCATGTTGCGGGCGGTCGGCTTTCGCGACCAGGACTTCGAGAGGCCGCAGATCGGGATCGCCTCCACCTGGGCCAATCTCACGCCCTGCAACATGCACATCGGCGATCTCGCGCGCGAGGCGTGCGCCGGCGTCGACGGCGGCGGTGGCAAGAGCGTGCTGTTCAACACCATTACGGTGTCGGACGGCATATCCATGGGTACCCCGGGCATGCGCTACTCGCTGGTGTCGCGCGAGATCATCGCCGACTCCATCGAGGCGGTCGCGGGAGCGGCGGGCTTTGACGGCTTCGTGGCGCTCGGGGGCTGCGACAAGAACATACCCGGCTGCGCGATGGCCATGGCGCGGCTCAACCGTCCGGCGGTGTTCGTCTACGGGGGAACGATCCGCCCGGGCGCGCAGCGGCGGGACATCATCTCGGTGTTCGAAGCGGTCGGGGCGCACGCCGCGGGAAAGCTCTCCGATGCGGGGCTGCTCGAGATCGAGCGCACCGCCATCCCCGGTCCCGGCAGCTGTGCCGGCATGTACACCGCGAACACCATGGCCTCAGCGATCGAGGCCTTGGGCTTGTCTTTGCCAGGCAGCTCGGCGCAGGAGGCCGTGGGCGAGGACAAGCGCTCCGACTGCCGGCGGGCGGGCGAGGCCGTGGTGAGACTGGTGCGCGAGGGCTTGAAGCCGCGCGACATCCTCACGCGCCGATCGTTCGAGAATGCCATCACCGTGGTGATCGCACTGGGAGGCTCGACCAATGCGGTGCTGCACCTGCTGGCCATCGCGCATGACGCCGGCGTGCGCCTGAAGCTGGATGACTTCACGCGCATCGGACGGCGCGTGCCGGTCCTGGCGGACCTGAAGCCCAGTGGCCGCTACCTCATGTCGGAGCTGGTGGCGATCGGCGGCATTCAGCCGCTCATGAAAATGCTGCTGAACGCGGGGCTGCTGCACCCGGAGTGCCTCACGGTCACCGGTCATACTTTGGGGGAGAATCTTGAAAAGACTCCCATGTATCTGAGTGATCAAGAGATTGTGCGTCCTCTGTCTAACCCCATGAAGAAGGACAGCCATCTGGTGGTCCTATACGGGAACCTCGCCCCGGAGGGCGCCGTCGCCAAGATCAGCGGCAAGGAGGGTGAGCGCTTCGAGGGCCCGGCGCGCGTGTTCGAGGGCGAAGAGCGTGCCACGCAGGCGATTCTCGCCGGCCGGGTGCGCGCCGGTGACGTAGTGGTGATCCGGCAGGAGGGCCCACGGGGCGCACCGGGCATGCGCGAGATGCTCAGTCCCACGAGCGCCATCATGGGAAGAGGCCTCGGAGCGCAGGTGGCACTGATTACCGACGGGCGCTTCTCCGGCGGCAGTCACGGCTTCGTTGTTGGACACATCTGCCCGGAGGCGGCGGTCGGCGGGCCGATCGGCCTGCTGCGCAGCGGGGACCGCATCGGCATCGATGCCGCCAAGCGCGAGATCCGCGTGCAGCTGCCGGCGGCGGAGCTGCGGCGCCGGCGCGCGGCCTGGCGGCCGGCGAAGCCCTACGCGCTCACGGGCGTGCTCGCCAAGTACGCACACCTCGTCGGCAGCGCCTCGCGCGGAGCGGTGACTGAGCCGATACAGCCACCTCGGCGCAATTCCTGAGGGCGCGCCGCAGTTGTCAGTGCACAGGGCAGCGGTTACAGTTCGGCCAGCATTCGTCGCTGCGTACACGCCGCGAGTACCGTCCGGGGGGAAGACAGAAATTCACGCGCCCGCCGGCCAGAATGCGCAGGAAGGGTGCGTCGGTAAGTATGATGATTAAGGAGTCCGGCAGGCGCTGCTGCCGGGACCGGGGTCGGGTCCTTCGGGCTGAGAGCAACGAAAAAGACGACAGTTTGCTACTGCTCACCAGGGCCTGGTGTGTTCAGACAAGGTCACGATAAATAACTCATGGCTGTCTACGTACACGATTCCCAGTTCATGACGCGCCGTGGCATCGTGCTCGTGGCCATCATCGGCCTGCACGTGTTCATCGCCTGGGCGATCGCCACCGGGCTCGCACGCCGTGCGCTCGAAGTGATCGCGCCTCCCATCCAGACCGACATCGTGGAGGAGGTCAAGACCGAAAAGGAGCCGCCGCCGCCACCGCCACCGGAGTTCGAGAAACCGCCGGTGGAAGTGCCGCCGCCGGACGTCACCATCGACATGCCGGTGGAAGCCCCCGCCACCACCGCCATCACCGCCGTGGCCGCCACGCCGCACCCGCCGGCGCCGCCGCGTACCAGCGTGCGCAAGCACGCCACGACCGCCAAGAACTTCCCGAACTCGGAAGACTACTACCCCGCCGCCTCCAAACGCCTGAACGAGGAGGGCGCACCGACCGTGCGCGTGTGCGTCGGGGCCAACGGCAAGGTGACCTCAGCGCCCACCATCGCACAAAGCTCCGGCAGCGCGCGGCTCGATGAGGGCGCGCTCAGCCTGGCGAGGGCCGGTCGCTACGTGCCGGGCAGCGAGGACGGCAAGCCGATCGATGACTGTTTCGAATTCCGCATCCGCTTCCAGATGACCAAATGATCCAGACACCGCTCCCTGTGGAGCGGTTTTTCCGAGGAAAACTATGGAAAACCAAGCCACCGTCACAACCGACAACCCGTATGGTCTCGCTGCCCTGTGGCAGACCGGCGACATCATCGCCCGCGCCGTGCTGATCCTGCTGCTGATCATGTCGCTGGCCTCCTGGTACGTGATGCTCACCAAGCTCTGGGACCAGCGCAAGCTCAAGCAGTCCGCGCGCGTGGTCGAGAAGCAGTTCTGGACCGCGCCCTCGATCAAGGACGGGGTCGACCGGCTGAAGAAGGGCGATGACTTCCGCCTGATCGCCGAGGACGGCCTGCGCGCCGCCTCGCATCACGACGGTCGCCTCACCGATCGCATCGACCTGCACGAGTGGATCACCATGTCGCTGCAGCGCGCCGTCGATCAGATCAACAGCAAGCTGAACGGCGGCCTGGGTCTGCTCGCCACCGTCGGATCCGTAGCCCCGTTCGTAGGCCTGTTCGGTACGGTCTGGGGCATTCTGAACGCGCTGGTGGCGATCGGCATCGCCGGCCAGGCGAGCATCGACAAAGTCGCAGGCCCGGTGGGCGAGGCGCTCATCATGACCGCCATCGGTCTGTTCGTCGCGGTCCCGGCGGTCATGGGTTACAACTGGCTGCTCGGCCGCAACAAGCTCCTGCAGGATGCCCTGCGTAACTTTGCCAGCGACCTGCATGCCTACCTGGTGAGCGGTGCCCGCATGGGGAGCGAGAGTGGCGGCGGTGCGCGTCCGGCGGCCGCCAAGGCGTCGCGGCACGAGGACTGACCATGTCAATGAGTGTCGGTGGAAGTTCTGACGAGAACACGGTGATGTCGAACATCAACACGACGCCGCTGGTGGACGTCATGCTGGTGCTGCTGATCATTTTTCTCATCACCATTCCCGTGATCAACAAGACCGTCCCGGTCGATCTGCCGAAGGCCGTCAATATCCCGACGCAGACCAAGCCCGAGAACATCACCATCGCGGTGGACAAGAACGGCAGCATCTACTGGAACGACAAGGGCGTGCCGAGCCGCGATGCGCTGCTCGCCTACATCAGGGAAGCGGCGGTCAGGAAGCCGCAGCCCGAGATTCACATCCGCGCCGACAAGGAAACCCGCTACGAATCGATCGGCCGCGTCATGTACGCGATCCAGCGCGGTGGCATCCAGAAGGTCGGCTTTCTGACCGAGCCTGACCACGGCGTACGCGGCTACCGCTGAAGTAAGGAGCTCAAGCCATGGCAATGAGTGTCGGTACGGCCTCGGGGGCCGCTTTCTGCGACATCAACACGACGCCCCTCATCGACGTCATGCTGGTGCTGCTGGTCACGCTCATCGTGACCCTGCCCATCATGACCCATGCGGTCAAGCTCGACATGCCGAACGTGACCAACCCGCCGCCGCCACCGCCCACGCCGCCGGAGGTCATCGACCTCGAGATCGACTTCGACGGCACCGTGGTGTGGAACAACTCGCCGGTCACGGGTCTGCCGCAGCTGGAGGCTTATTTCCACGCCGAGCGGGACAAGGACCCGCAGCCGGAAATTCACCTGCGTCCCGATCGTCGCGCCAGGTACGACATCGTGGCGAAAGTGCTGGCGGCCGCGCAGCGCGATCACATGAAGAAGATCGGCTTCGTGAACGTGGCTGAATTCAGAGACTAGAGAGCCATGCAAGACACAACCATGAAGGTCACTGCACGATCCATCGGGGCGCTGCTCGCGGGCGCCGCCCTCATCGCGGCGGCAAGCCTGCTGCCTGCGACGCTTGCCGGGGCGGCCGACAAGCCGACCAACAGCGCCAAGCTCGCCAAGCCTCTCAAGGAGGCCAACGACGACATCAAGGCGAAGAAATATGCCGATGCCATCGGCAAGCTCAAGGAAGCGGAGGGGATCGCCGGCAAGACGGCCTACGACCAGCACCTGATCAACGACATGCTGGCCTTCGCCTACGCGCGCACCCAGAACTACGCCGAGGCCGCCAAGGCGTGGGAGGCGGAGCTCGACGACGGATTCATGCCGCAGTCCGACATTCCTACCAAAGTGCGGCAGCTGGCCGAGGCGAACTACCAGATCAAGAACTACGACAAGGCGATCGAGTTCGGCAACCGCGCCATCAAGGGAGGGTTCGCGGATGAGGAGCTGCGAACCCTCGTCGGCCAGGCGTACTACCTCAAGGGTGACTGGAAAGGCACGCTGCGCTTCGAGGAAGCCCTGATCGACTCGCAGGTCAAGGATGGCAAGACGCCCAAGAAGGAGTCGCTGGAGCTGGCGCTCAGTGCCTGCGTGAAGCTCAACGACGCGCCGTGCGAGACGCGCGCGCTGGAGAGGATCGTCACCTACTACCCCAAGCCCGACTACTGGTACCAGCTGCTGTACACGCTGCGCCAGCAGACCTCGGGGAATGACGCCAACACCCTGCAGACCTACCGCCTCATGTCGGAGGTCGACGTGCTCAGGAGTCCGGACGACTACACCGAGATGGCGCAGCTCGCCCTCGATGCCGGCTCACCCGGGGAAGCGCAGCGCATCCTGGAGAAGGGTTTCGCCAAGGGGGTGTTCGCCGACCAGCGCGCCAAGGCACGCAACACGCGCCTGCTCGAGACCGCCAAGAAAGCCGCGGCCACCGACCAGGCGAATCTGCCGAAGATCGAGAAGGATGCGGACGCTGCCAGCACCGGCGCCAAGAACTTCGGGGTGGGCCTCGCCTACCTCGGCTACGGGCAGTATGACAAGGCCGTGGACCAGATCTCCAAGGGCCTGGCCAAGGGGGGTCTGCGCAACGAAGCCGAGGGGCGGCTGTTGCTCGGCATCGCGCAGCTCAAGGCCGGGCACAAGGAGGACGCGACCAAGTCCTTCCACGCGGTGAAGGGAGATCCCTCGCTCGAGCGTCTCGCGAACCTGTGGAGCCTGCACGCGAAGCAGGCATGAAAGGAAGCACCATGGCGATCAAGGCAGGGGAGCGCATGCCCAAGGGCACGCTCAAGAGAATGACCAAGGAGGGACCCAAGGACTTCTCGACCGAGGAGCTCTTCAAGGGCAAGGTGGTGGTGGTGTTCTCGGTGCCGGGGGCGTTCACCCCGACCTGCGACGCCAAGCACCTGCCCGGTTTCGTGCAGCTGGCCGATCAGATCCGCGCCAAGGGCGTCGACACCATCGCGTGCATGGCCGTGAACGACGTGTTCGTCATGAACGCCTGGGGCAAGGCCGCGGGCGTGGGTGACCGGATCCTGATGCTCGCGGACGGCAACGGCGAGTATGCGCGCGCGCTCGGACTGGAGCTCGACGCCAAGGGCTTTGGCATGGGTACGCGTGGCCAGCGCTTTGCGCTCATCGTGCGCGATGGCCTGGCGACCCAGGTCAACGTCGAGGCGCCCGGGCAGTTCAAGGTGTCCGCGGCCGAATACGTCCTGGGTCAGCTGTAGGCAGTAACCACGCTTTTTGCCCGCGAGCGCGACCGCGCTGGGCGATTGGCCTGCGGAAAGCGCCGCAGGCGCTTTCCGCCAGTTAAATAAGCCGCTCGATCTCGGGGATGATCTGGAACAGATCCCCGACCAGGCCGATGTCGGCGACTTCGAAAATCGGCGCCTCGCTGTCCTTGTTGATGGCGACGATGGTGCGCGCATCCTTGATGCCCGTCAGGTGCTGGATCGCGCCCGAGATACCGACCGCGACGTACAGCTCGGGGGCGATGATCTTGCCGGTCTGCCCGACCTGCATCTCGTTGGGTGCGTAACCGGCGTCCACCGCGGCGCGCGAAGCCCCCACCGCGGCACCGAGCTTGTCCGCCAGGCTGTAGAGGATCTTGAAGCCCTCCGCGCTGCCGAGCGCGCGGCCACCGGAAATCACCCGCCGCGCGGTCTGCAGATCCGGGCGGTCGCTCTTGGCGGCCGACACCGACACGAAGCGCGTGTGGGTGGGGAGCTCGACGCTCACGGCTGCCTTCTCGATCGGCGCGGCGCCGCCGCCTGCAGCCGCCTCGAAGGAGGCGGTGCGCACCGTGCCCACGAGCTTGCCCTCACCACTGCTCTCGACCGTGAGAATCGCGTTGCCGGCGTAGACGGGTCTGCGAAAGCGCGTGGCGCTTTCGATGGCCATGATGTCACTCACCTGCGGCGCCCCGAGCAGTCCTGCGATACGCGCCATCAGGTCCTTGCCGAAGGTGGTCGAGGGACCGAGGACATGGCTGAAGGGAGCGGCGATCGCGAGCAGCTGCGGTGCCCACACCGCGGCGAGCGCATGGCCGTTGGCCGCATTCTCGATGCACAGCACGCGGCTGACGCCCGACAGCGCTGCCGCCTGCGCGGCGACCGCGGAGGCGTCCACCGCACACACCACGATGGTGATCTGCGCGTCGGGAATGCCCCGCGCGCAGGTGACGCACTTGGCGGTGCTGGCGTTGAGCCGGGTGCCGTCGTGCTCGGCGACGATGAGGACGTGGCTGCTCACAGCAGACCCTTCTTCTTCAGCGCCGCGAGCAGCTCCGCGGCATCCTGCACCCTGACGCCCTTCTGGCGCTGCGGCGGTGGCTCGAAGCGCACGAGCTTCAGCTGCTCGCGCTGCTCCACCCCGAGGGCGCTCAGGGTGAGTGTATCGAGCGGTTTCTTCTTCGCCTTCATGATGTCGGGGAGCTTGACGTAGCGCGGCTCGTTCAGTCGCAGGTCGGTGGTGATGACCGCCGGCAGGTCCACCTCGAGGGTCTCGAGCCCGGCGTCGACCTCGCGCGTGACGCGCGCCGTGCCCGCGCTGAGCTCGATCTTCGAAGCGTAGGTGGCCTGGGGGCGGTTCCACAGCGCCGCCAGCACCTGGCCGGTCTGGCCGTTGTCATCATCGATCGCCTGTTTGCCGAGGATGACCAGCAACGGCTGCTCGCGCTCGATGAGCTTCAGCAGCGCCCGCGCCGCAATGAGCGGCTCGACCACACCGTCCGCCTGCACGTGCAGGGCGCGATCCGCCCCCATCGCCAGCGCGGTGCGCAGCTGCTGCTGGCAGTCCGCCGGTCCCACCGTGGCGACGATGACCTCCTCGACGACGCCGCGTTCCTTGATGCGCAGCGCTTCCTCGAGCGCGATCTCATCGAAGGGGTTGATGCTCATCTTGACCCCGTCGGTGACGACGCCGCTCCCATCGGGCTTCACCCGGATGCGCACGTTGTAGTCCACGACGCGCTTGATGCCGACCAGGATGCGTTTCATACCGCCCGGAGTATAGCGGCAGGCCCGCTGGGGTGTTGACGGGACGAGCCGCGCCGTTGACGGATTGCGCGCCGCCTCCCTAAAGTCCGCTCATGCTGAGCTACGCGCTCCGTCGCATCGCTGGAACTGTTCCGACCCTGCTCGTCATCATCAGCGTCTCCTTCTGTGTCGTGCGCCTGGCCCCCGGGGGACCGTTCGCGCAGGAGCAGGCGCTGCCGCCGGCGGTGCGGGCCAACCTCGATCGCCTTTACGGTCTCGACCAGCCGCTCACGGTGCAGTACGCACACTACCTGCGCGGCCTGCTGCACGGAGATTTCGGACCCTCGCTCAGGCAGCGCGATTTCAGCGTGTCCGAGCTCATCGCCCAGGGCCTGCCGCTCTCGGCGACCCTGGGACTCGCGGCGATACTGCTCGCCGTGCTCACCGGAGTTCCCGCCGGCGTCCTGGCGGCGCTGTGGCGCAACCGCGGCGCCGACTACTGCATCACCACTCTCGCCGCCGTGGCGCTGGCGCTGCCGAGCTTCGTCACCGGTCCGCTGTTCGCGCTGGTGTTCGGGCTGTACCTGCGCTGGCTGCCGGTGGCGGGCTGGCAGCACCACGCGCCGCGCTATCTGGTGCTGCCGGTGCTGACGCTCGCGCTGCCGGTGGCGGCTTACCTGGCGAGGCTCACCCGGGCAAGTCTGCTCGAGGTGCTCGGCGCGCTCTACGTGCGCAGCGCCCGGGCCCGGGGCCTGGGCGCTGCGCGCGTGCTGTGGCGTCATGCGCTGCGCCCGGCCCTGATGCCCGTGGTGAGCTACCTGGGTCCCGCGGTGGCGTTCGTGATGACCGGCTCGCTGGTCGTCGAAACGGTGTTTGGTCTGCCGGGCACCGGCCGCTACCTGGTCGAGGGCGCGATCGACCGCGACTATCCGCTCGTCATGGGCATGATCGTGGTGTACGGTGCGCTCACGCTCCTCCTCAATCTCATCGCCGACCTGATCTACGGCTGGCTGGACCCGGGCGTGCGACGTGGATGAGCAGACGCCCGCGGCCGCGCGCGGACTGTGGCGCGATGCCGGGCGGCGCCTGATGGGAAACCGTATCGCCCTGGCAGCCCTCGGCGTCATCGCCCTCGTGGCGCTGTTCGCGCTGCTGGCGCCCGCGCTCAGCCCCTGGGGCTACGACAGCCTCGACTGGGAGCACCTCGCGCTGGCACCCGGCGGCCGCGCCGCGCACTGGCTCGGCACCGACCGCCTGGGACGCGATCTGTTCGTACGCACCCTGCATGGCGTGCGTGTGTCACTGCTCCTGAGTGTGCTCGCGAGCCTGGTGAGTCTGGTGATCGGAGTGCTGTGGGGCACGGTGGCGGGCCTCGCCGGCGGGCGCACCGACGGATGGATGATGCGCCTGGTGGATGTGCTGTACTCGCTCCCGTACCTGTTCATCGTCATCATTCTGACGACGCTCTGGCAACGCGGCAGTATCGCGGTACTGCTGCTGGCGCTCGGCGCGGTGGGGTGGCTCACCACCGCGCGCATCGTGCGCGGCCAGGCGCTCGCCCTGAAGCACCGCGAGTTCATCGAGGCGGCGCGCGCCGTGGGCGTTCCCGCCCCCGCCATCCTGTTGCGCCACATCGTGCCGAACCTGCTCGGGCCGGTGCTGGTCTACGCCACGCTCATCGTTCCGCAGATGATCGTGTTCGAGAGCTTTCTGAGTTTCCTCGGACTGGGAGTGCAGGAGCCGCACGCGAGTCTCGGCAACCTGATCCTGGTCGGGGCGCAGGAGATGGAGTCGGCGCCGTGGATGCTGCTGGTGCCCGCCGCTTTCCTGGTCGTGCTGCTCATCTGCTTCAATTTTCTCGGCGACGCTCTACGTGATGCCTTCGATCCCCGCGAGCGCTGAGGCGGCGGCGCCGGCGGTGCTGAGCCTGTCGGGGCTCACCGTCACGTTCGACACGCCCCGGGGCTGTTTCACGGCCGCGCGCGACGTCACACTCGCGGTTGAGCGTGGTGAGTGCCTGGGCGTGGTGGGGGAATCCGGCGCCGGCAAGAGCCAGGTGTTTCTTGCCGTGATGGGCCTGCTGGCGGCGAACGGCCGCGCGCACGGCAGTGCCCGCTTTCTGGGCACCGAGCTGCTGAGGCTCGCGCCCGCGGCACTGGATCGGGTGCGCGGCGCGGGGATCGGCATGGTGTTCCAGGATCCGATGACCTCGCTCACCCCGCATCTGGCCGTGGGCGAGCAGATCGCCGAAGTCATCCGCCGCCACCGCAGAGTTGCACGGGTCGAGGCGCGCGCAGCGGCGCTCACGCTGCTCGAGCGCGTGCAGGTCTCCGATCCCGAGCGGCGCATGCGGCAGTATCCGCACGAGCTCTCCGGAGGCATGCGCCAGAGAGTGATGATCGCGATTGCGCTCAGCAGCGAGCCGCGGCTGCTCATCGCGGACGAACCAACCACCTCACTGGATGTCACCGTGCAGGCGCAGATCCTCGCGCTGCTCGCCGAGCTCAAGCGCGAGCGCGGAATGGCCATGGTGCTCATCACCCACGACCTCGGGGCCGTGGCCGGCGTCGCCGACCGTGTCGCGGTCCTGCGCGCCGGAAGCATCGTCGAGACGGGCCCGGTCGCGGCGGTCCTGAAGGCGCCGCGCGATCCCTACACCCGCACACTGGTGCGCGACACGCCGCGCCTGGACGCCGGCACCGATGCCGCGGGCCAGGCTCCCGGGACGTCCGCGGCCCCGCGGGCAGCGGCCCTGACGCTGACCGACCTTACCGTGCGCTTCGGCCGGCTCACGGCCGTGAGCGCGGTCAGTCTGGAGCTGTACGCCGGCGAGTCGCTCGGGGTGGTGGGTGAATCCGGCTGCGGCAAGTCGACGCTGGTGCGCGCCGCGCTGCAGCTGTTGCGACCCACCGCCGGTCGCGTCGTGTGGATGGGGCAGGCGCTCGGGGATCTGTCCAAAGGTGCGCTGCGCGCCCTGCGGCGCGACCTGCAGATCATCTTTCAGGACCCGCTCGGGAGCCTCGATCCGCGCATGACGGTCGGGGAGATCGTGGGGGAGCCGCTGCGGGTGCACGCCCCGGATCTGGAGCGCGGCGCACGCGCCGCGCAAACCGCGGCGCTCCTTCACCGGGTGGGACTGGCGCCGCAGCTCGCGAGCCGCTACCCGCACGAGTTGAGCGGCGGACAGTGCCAGCGGGTCGGCATCGCACGCGCCATGATCCTCGAGCCTCGTCTGCTCATTTGCGACGAGCCCGTGAGTGCGCTGGATGTCCCGACGCAGCAGCAGATCGTGACCCTGCTCGCGCAACTGAAGCGCGAGTCGGGCATGTGCCTGCTGTTCGTCAGCCACAATCTGGCGCTGGTGAGGCAGCTGTGCGAGCGCGTACTGGTGCTGTATCTCGGGCGCATGATGGAGCTCGCACCCTCGCCGGGCTTGTACACGGGGCCGCGGCATCCCTACACCCGCGAGCTGCTCGCGGCGGTGCCCATCCCCGACCCCGACATTCAGCCCGCGCGCCTGGCGCGCGCGCGGCCCGGCGAGCCGCCCTCACCCCTGTCGCCGCCGAGCGGCTGCGTGTACCGCACCCGCTGTCCCTACGCCGCGCCGGTGTGCGCACAGCGTATTCCCGAGTGGGAACAGCTGCCGGACGGGCGCCGCGTCGCGTGTCACCGCTGGCGCGAGCTGCCCGTGAGTGACTCCGGGACTGCTGTTATTCTTCGCCCATGATGACCGAAGCGGCTATCCGCCCCAGCGACAGCCTCAAGCACGTGCGCTATGAGATCCGCGGGCGCCTCGCGCGGCGTGCCCACGAGCTCGAGCGCCAGGGCTACGAGATCGTCTCGCTCAACATCGGCAACCCCCGCGCCTTCGGCCTGCGTACGCCGGAGACCATGCGGCTCGCCATGATCGAGAACCTGCCGGAGGCCGAAGGGTACTGCCACCAGAAGGGCATCTTTCCGGCCCGCGAAGCGGTGGTCATGCAGCAGCAGGCCCGCGGCATCACCGGCGTCACGGCCGAGGATGTCTTCATCGGCAACGGCGTGAGCGAGCTCATCGACCTGGTGCTGCGGGCGCTCCTCAACGAGGGCGACGAAGTGCTGGTGCCGAGCCCGGACTATCCCCTGTGGACCGCGGCCGTCACCCTGAACCGCGGCCGCGCCGTGCACTATCCCTGCCGCCCCGAGAACGCCTTCGTGCCCGACCCGCAGGAAGTGGCGCAGCTGGTGACCGCCAGGACGCGCGCCATCGTCATCATCAATCCCAACAATCCCACCGGAGCGGTCTATCCGCGCGCGGTTCTGGAAGCGCTCGCGCAACTGGCCGAGCGCCGCGGTCTGATCGTGTTCAGCGACGAGATCTACGACCAGATGACTTATGACGGCGCCGAGTTCGTGCCCATGGCGACCCTGGTGCGCGATACGCTGTGCGCGACACTCTCGGGCCTGTCCAAGGTCTATCGCGCCTGCGGCTACCGCGTGGGCTGGGCGGTGTTCTCCGGACGCACGCATGCGGCGGCCGAATATCTGAACGCCCTGGAGCTGCTCGCATCGCTGCGCCTGTGCAGCAACGTGCTCGCGCAGTGGGCGGTGCAGACCGCGCTCGGGGGCCACCAGAGCATTCGTGAGCTCATCGCCCCGGGCGGGCGGCTGCACGACTCGCGCGCCGCGATCCTCACGGCGGTGCAGGGCAGCCGCTTTCTCAGGCTCGCCCCTCCCGGGGGGGCGATGTACGCCTTCGTGGGCGTGGACACGGGCACGCTGCCGGATTTCGACGATCAGCAGTTCACGCTCGACCTGCTCGAGCAGAAGCACGTGCTGGTCGCACCGGGCGTCAGCTTCAACGTGCCGTACCGCAATCACTTCCGCATCACCAACCTCCCCGATGCGGCCACGCTGCGGGATGTCTTCGGGCGCATCGAAGAGCTGCTCACCGCCTACGCCGCCGGGACGCGCGAGAGCAGGGCGCACGAGGCCACGGCGAGCAACGTGGTGAGTGCGACCTCGCGCTTCAAGTAACTTATCTGAAGAGACCCTAACCGCCTGTTTTGTTTAGGCTTTCAACAGACGTAACCGAGCATCTGCGCGATCACGGCACCCTCGTCGTGCCGTCCCCGCAGCGAGCGCACGCGGTGCGGCTGGCGCACGCGGCTGCAAAGCTGGCGGCGGGCAGGCGCGTCTGGGCGAGCGCGGATGTGCACTCGAGCTCTGTGTGGCTGCGGCAGGAGGCACAGCGCTGCGCGGCCGCGGATGCGAGCGAGTGGCCGCGGCTGCTCACGAGCGCCGAGGAGTGGCTGCTGTGGCGAGAATACGCCGCGGCGGCCACGCGCCGCTTCGCGCTCGTGAACGGCGGCGCGCTTGCCGCATCGCTGCAGCACTCGAGCGAGCTCGCCGCGCACTACGGTATCGCGCTCACGGCCGGGGCCCCTGACAGCGAGGCGACTCTGCTGTGCGAGGCACAACGGACGTTCGAGGAACGCTGCCGCTCGCTGCGCGCGGCGAGCGTGGGCTCGCTCCTCCCGCAGATCACGGCGGCGGGAGCGGGCGGCCGAGCGCTGCTGTTGCGCGGCTTCGATACGCTCGCGCCGCGCCTGCGGGCGATCGCGGCGGCGCGCCAGATGCGGGGCGCGGCGCAGGAGCGGGAGGCGCGTGGTCGGTCCGCCGCAGCGAAAGTCCTGCGCGCTGCCGATGCACAGGGGGAGCTCGAGCGGATCGCTGCCTGGTGTCGCCAGCGCGTACTCGTCCAACCCGACGTGCGGCTGCTCGTCATCCTGCCGGGTGCGCCCGGAGCACGCGAGCGCCTGGCGACACTCATTCGCCAGGCGCTGGATCCGCGCAGCGTGCTCGGCGCCGCGGCGCCTGCCGATACGCCGGTGGGCATCGAGGGCGGTCAGCCGCTCGCGCAGGTGCCAATGATCGCGCATGCGCTCACGACGCTCGAGTGGCTCGCGGGGGTCGAGGGGGATTTTGAATCCTTCAGCCGCTGGCTGCGCGCGCCGCACTGGAGCGGTCCGTCTGCCGCAGCGCGCGCGCACCTGGATCTCAGCTTACGGGAGCGCGCCTCACCCAGCCTGCGCCTGCGGGAGCTCCTCGGGGGGCTGCGGCTGGCGGCGCCGCAGCTGCAGGCCGCGGCACGCGCCTTCACCGCGCAGCTCGAGAACGCCGCCGCCACACTCGGGGAGGGCAGCACCTCGCCGCGGGTCTGGTCGGAGCGCTTCGCCGCAGCGCTCGCCGCCGCCGGCTGGCCCGGGCCCGCTGCGGGGCAGAGCGCCGGCCAGCAGACCCTCATGCGCTGGCATGAGCTGCTGCAGGAGTTCGGGGAGCTCGGCGGCAGCCTCGGATCCGTCGCGCGCGCGGAGGCGCTCGGCCTGGTGAGGGAGCTCGCTGCGAGCAGCGCCTTCCGGCCGGCCGATGCGGATCCGACCGTCACTCTCTCGAGCGCACTGGCGGACCCGGTCGTGGAGTACGACGGCATCTGGGCGGCGGGGCTTCATGCCGAGGTATTCCCGCAACCGGTCCAGCCGGACCCCTTCCTGCCGCTCGCTGCCCAGGTGGCTGCCGGCATCCCGGCGGCCAGCGCTGCGGGGCGCCTCGCACAGGCGCGTGCGCTGCTCGCGGCCCTGGGCCGCGCGACCGATGAGCTGGTGCTGTCGGCGCCCATGTATGCCCAGGATCTGCAGCTGCTGCCCAGCCCGCTGCTGGCAGGCGCGGCGCTCGAATCGCCCGGGGACCGCTCGCTGTGGCTGCCGGCGAGTCTGCATCGCGAGGGCCTGACCGAATCGCTCATCGACGCCACCGGACGCCCGTGGGCGCCCGCCCAGCCCTTGCCGCGGGGCACGAGGAGTCTCGATCTGCAGAACCAGTGTCCGTTTCGCGCCTACGCCGAGTTGCGGCTCGGCAGCATCCGGCGCGAGAGCGCCGAGCCGGGCATAGCAGCCAACCGGCGCGGCGAGCTGCTGCACGCGGCGCTGCAGAAACTGTGGGAGCAGCTGCGCGACTCGCGCTCGCTCGGCGCGTTGTCCGGCGCGGCGCTCGAGGCGCTCATCGCGGAGGCCGTCGAGCAGGCGGCGCGCGCCACCCTGGCACGTCCGGCAGGCCGGCGCCGCCGCCAACGCTCTTTCGCCGACACGCAGCTGGACATGTTCGTGCAAATGCCACCCGCGCTCGCGCGCGAGTGCCGACGCGCGGCGCGCCTGATCCGCAGGCTGTGCGAATACGAGCGCCAACGGGAACCCTTCAGCGTGCACTCGCTCGAGAGTGATGCCGAGCTCGCCCTGGCGGGGGTGAGGCTGCGCATGCGCATCGACCGCGTCGACGCCCTCGAGAGCGGCGGCCGCGCGATCCTCGATTACAAGAGCGGCCGGCGCGTGAGCGCGGACTGGTACGGCGAGCGCCCGACGCATCCGCAATTGCTCGCGTACGCGGAAGCCGTCGGTGAGGAGGTCGCGGCGCTCGCCATCGTCAGCGTGAACGCGCGCGAGGTGCGCTTCGAGGGCCTCGCGCGCTCACCAAGGCTGCTGCCCGCCGTCAGGGCCGTGCGCCCGGCGGGCGCCGCGGATGCCTGGGCAGAGCAGCAGCGCGCCTGGCGAGCCATCCTGACGGGTCTGATCCGCGCCTTTCTCGCCGGCGATGCGGCTGTCGATCCGCGCCCCGGAGCCTGCGACTACTGTCACGTCATCGACATCTGCCGCATCAGCGAGCGCGCGAGCGGGGTCGAGCCATCCGCTGCCGCGCCCGGGGCCGCCGATGAGTGAGCTGCGCCGTGCCGATGCCGAGGCGCGCGAGCGCGCCCTCGACCCGCAGCGCTCGATCCTGCTGCAGGCGCCGGCCGGATCCGGCAAGACCTCCATGCTCACGCAGCGCTTCCTGCGCCTGTTGTGCACGGTGGACGAGCCGGGCGAGATTCTCGCCATCACCTTCACGCGCAAGGCCGCGGCCGAGATGCGCGCCCGCGTGACACAGGCTCTGCGCGGGGAGATCGCAGCCGATGACCCGTGCGCCGCGCAGCTACGCGCGCTCACCGCGGCGGCGCTGCGCCATGGCACGACGCGCGGCTGGAATCTCGCGCACGACCCGGGCGCGCTGCGGATTCAGACCATCGACTCGTTCACCTATTGGCTCGCGAGCCAGCTGCCCATCGCCGCCCGGGCCGGCGGCACGCTGCGGGTCACCGAGACGCCGCAGGAGCTGTATCGCCGTGCGGCGCGCCGCACGCTGCTGGCCGCGGAGGCCGATGCCGTGCTCGGCGCAGACACCGAGCTGCTGTTCGAGCGTCTCGACAACCATTGGAACAACGTCGAGAGGCTGCTCGCAGACATGCTGGAGCAGCGGGCTCACTGGCTGCGCTACGTGCTCGAGACCGGGCCGGGGCAGTTGTGCGCGCGCGTCAATGCGAGTCTCGCCGACATCATCCGCGATCAGCTGGCAGCGGCCAGTGCCGCTTTGCCGCCGGCGCTGCTGCTCGCCGCGCAGCAGCTGCCCGGCGTCGGCCCGCTGGGGAGCGACCCCACGGACCTTCCCGCCTGGAAGCGCCTCGCACACTGCACCCTGACGGACGGGCGCTGGCGTGTGAGGCTCACCGAAGAGTTGCTCGGACCCGCGTACGCGCAGGCCGCGGCGCGTGAGGCGCTGCACTCCTGCATCGCTCACTTGAGCCGCCTACCGGGGAGCGCGCAGCTGCTGCAGGGCGTGGCAGCACTGCCGGCGGCGGCCTTGAGTGAGGCGGACGAGGCGGCGATCGGGGCGCTGTCGCGCGTGCTCGAGCACGCGGCGCGCGAGCTGCACGTGGAATTCGCACAGCAGGGGCGCGTCGATTACGCCTACGTCACCGGTGCGGCGCGCGCGGCACTCACCGAGGCGGGGCTCCCCACCGAGCTCGCGCTGCGCACCGGCCTGGCATTCACGCACATTCTGGTCGATGAGTTCCAGGACACCTCGCTCGCGCAGTTCCAGCTGCTCGAATCCCTCACCGCCGCCTGGCAGGAGGGCGATGGGCGCACGCTGTTCCTCGTGGGCGATCCGATGCAGTCGATCTATCGCTTCCGCGATGCGGAGGTCGGCCTGTTCATCAGCGCGCGCGAGCATGGCATCGGCAACGTGCGGCTGACGCCACTGCGGCTGACGCGCAATTTCCGCGCCACGCCTGCACTGGTCGAGTGGACCAACCAGGTGTTTGCGCAGGTGTTCCCCGCCGCGGATGAGCTGCGCGCCGGGGCGATAGCCTTCAGGGCCAGCGCCGCCGCCCGGGTGCCGGGCGCGGGGGCGCCGCCGGCCGGCGCCAGCGTGCAACTGCGCCTGTTTCCCGGTGACCGCGACGCCGAGGCGCGGGCGGTCGCCGCGCGCATCGGCGAGCTGCGCAGCCGCGACCGCCACGCGAGCGTGGCGGTGCTGGTGGCGGCGCACGCGCACGCCGTTCCGATCGTGAATGTGCTGAGGGCGGGCGGTGTGGAAGTGCTCGGCGTGGACCTGGTGCCGTTGGCGCAGCGGCCGATCGTGCGCGACCTGGTGCAGCTCACCCGGGCACTGCACGATCTCGGCGACCGCAGCGCCTGGCTCGCCGTGCTGCGCGCGCCCTGGTGTGGCGCGAGCCTGGCGACGCTCACCGCGCTCTCGGGTCCGGAGGATCCGCAGCTCCTGTGGGAAGCGCTCGCGGACTCCGGGCGCCTGGCACGCTGTGCGCCCCGTGAGCTGGTGCGCCTCGCGCGCGTGCGCGCAGTGCTGGCCGGGGCGCTCGAGCGACGCGACAGCGCTCCGGCGGCAGACTGGCTCGAGGCGAGTTGGGTACAGCTGGGTGCGCCGGATGCCTACCCGCGAGCGGAGCTCGGGGACGCACGCGTGTTCTTCTGCGCGCTCGCCGAGCGGGCCGCCGCCTTGGAGTGGCGGGGACCGGAAGACTTCCCGGCCCTGCTTCAGGACCTGTACAGCGCTGCGCAAGCCCCGGGCGCAAATCCCGTCCAGGTCATGACCATTCACCGCGCCAAGGGTCTGGAGTTCGATCATGTGTTGGTCCCGGGACTGGACCGCAGCGTCGGCGCAGGTGAGCGACCCCTGCTGCGCTGGATCGACCTGCCGCGCGAGCGCGGCGCGAGTGATCTCATCGTGGCGCCTGCCGCGGTGATCGGGGAGGAGGGCGGGGGCGAGTTGAATGCGTTCCTCGCCGGACTGCTCGCCACGCGTGCCCGGCACGAGCGCACGCGCCTCATGTACGTGGCTGCAACCCGCGCCCGGGAGACGCTGGATCTCTCCGCTGCCCCGAGGATGAAGAGCGGCGGGCGCCTCGAGCCGGACCCGCGCTCGCTGCTCGCGTGCCTGTGGCCGGCGCTCGCTGAGCGCTTCCAGGTGCAGGCGGCGCCGGCCCCAGGCGCGCCGGCGCCGGCCGCAAGACGCCCTCAGGCATTGCCGCTGCGTCGACTGAGCGATGCGTGGCGTGCTCCGCAGCTGCCGGCGGCGGAGCCGTTGCCGCACCTGCCCCTCGAGCGCGCGTCGATCGAAGCCCCCGAGTTCAGTTGGGTCGGGGAAACCCAGCGTCACATCGGCACCGTGGTGCATGCGCAGCTGGCGCTCATCGCGGATGCGCCCGCACTGCCCACGGCCGAGCAGCTCGAGGCGCAGCGCGCTGCGGTGCTGCGGCAGCTGCGCCGCGAGGGCGTGCCGGAGCGCGAGCGAGCCGAGGCGGCTCACCTGGTGCTCACCGCCCTGGAGCGCACCCTCGCTGACGAGCGGGGCCGCTGGATACTCGCCGCCGGACACCGCGAGGCGCACAGCGAGCTGGCCCTGACCGGTGTGGCCGCCGGCCGAATGCGCAGCGTCGTGATCGATCGCTGCTTCGTGGACGAGGCCGGCACGCGCTGGGTGATCGACTACAAGAGCAGCCGCCACGAGGGCGGCTCGCTCGAGAGCTTCCTCGAGCAGGAGATGCAGCGCTATCAGGGGCAGCTCTCGGGCTACGTCGCGCTGGCACGGGCCCTCGGAACGGAACCGGTACGGGCGGCGTTGTACTTTCCGCTGCTCGGGGCGTTCCGCGAGCTCACTTGAGGCCGCACCCAGCCGCCGCCCGCGGCACCAAGCGCGCCCTGCAGGCGCCGGCGGTGCGCATCGCACGCAATACCGCCGGCGCCAACGCCTCAGAACGACAGGAACGCCCCGACGTTGAAGTTGATGCTCTTGTTTGAGTTGCCGTTGTGCGCGTCGGCTTTGACGTCGGTCACCTCAGCCAGCAGCGTCAGGTTCTTGGTCAGTGAGTCGTACACACCGCCGGTGACCTTGCGGTTCTTGGACACCAGCGTGGGCGAATCGTTCGCGTTGGCGAGGTCGAGCTTGCTCTCCCCGTAGTTGACGCCGAACTTCACCTGGCCCACCTTGTAGGTTGCCTGAACCAGGAACCCGTCCGAGTCGCGCGTGTTACCCGAGGCGTCGGCCGACCGGATGAACAGGCCGGTCGTGCCGAGCCCGCTGCCGTGGTAGTAGTACGCGAACCCCTCGAAATCCTGCACATCGATCTTGGCGAACACGTCGAATCCCGTACCGTCGTAGCTGTATGAGGTGGTCGGGCCGGTGTCGAAGTTCTGCTTCTGCGTGATGAACGTGGCGGACCCGTAGAACTTGGTCGTACTGTTGATCGGCACCGTCCAGGCAACCTTGCCGTGAAAGCCCGGCGCCTTCTTGCCGGCCGCGCCGGGGACACCCGCCGCGTTGATCGGATCGAAGATCCCGATGGTGAAGTTCAACCCGGAGTAGTCCGGCGTCGTGTAGTCCATCTGCGCCAGCGTGTCGACGTAGATGTACCCTAAGCCGATCGAGCCGAGCGTGGTGTTCGCCGGCGCCGGGCCCGAGGCACTGCCGGCCCCACCGACACCCGGCAGGGTCATGTCGTTGATGATCGCATCGAAACCGAACAGGCCGAAGTTGCGGCCGAGCAAGAAGGTCCCCAGGTCCTTGTTGCCGAAGGTCATGTAGACCTGACGAACGTCCAGGCCAGTGGTGCCGAGCCCGGTGTTCGTTCCAAATAGAACGGGGTCCTGCTGCAGATTGGGACTGCCGCCGTCGTTGGTCGCGATTCCCGGAAAGAGCCCGAGGTGCGCCGACAGGTCGTAGCCCCCCTGGGTCGTGGCGACTGCGAACGTGAAGGCGGCGGGCAGCAGGCCGTTTCCGATATTGGACACGCTGCTGCCACTCGCGGTTCCGACACAGGCGAGGCCGCCGTTGGTAATCGGCGGGTTCGAGTCTTCGCATTTGGAATAGATGTAATGCACGTTGACGTTGCCGTCGATGGAGAACGTCCAGGCGCCGTCGGCGGTCTTCAAATCCACGGCCCCTGCCGGCGTCCCCATCAGAGCGATCAGGACTCCTGCGGCCCAGGGCGCGAGCGGGTAGAGTTTTCCGCGGAGCTTGACCATGAGTTCCTCCTTCAAGGATCTTTAATGCGTTCGAGACTTCATCGTGCGGTGATGCAGCATCCATGTTGCGGATAAGCGTGCATCTGTGGCCGGGACAGCAAGCCATGTGCCAGTGGTCGTATCGACGCAGCAACAACGGGCGCTGTTATCGAACAATGGGTTATCGGCACCGCGCTGCATTGCGGCGAACAGCGTTGCCAGAAAAGCTACACTCGGCCTGACTTGTGTTACCGAAGCGCTACACCGGTGCGCGCCGTAGCACCCGAGCTGCAAAGCTGGCGCTGCTTGGCTCAATGGTGATCGCAGGCGTTCTGTCGCGGGCCGCGTTCGCGGCCGAAGCGGACTCCCCGGAGCTGCCGGGTAATTCCGCGACCGCCCAGGAGCTTCCCCAGGTGATCGTGATCGGCAACGCACCGCTCCTGGGCTTCGGTCTGCCGTTGAATCAGGTGCCCTCGAATGTCCAGACCGCAGACAGTCAGGACCTGAAGCGTGCGCAGAGTGTCGAGGTCACCGAATACTTCAACAGAGCATTCAGCGGCGTCAACGTCAGCGAAAGCGCCGACAATCCCTTTCAGCGGGACATCAACTATCACGGGTTCACCGCTTCGCCGTTGCTCGGAACGCCCGAGGGCCTGTCCGTCTATGTCGATGGCGTGCGCGTCAATGAGTCATTCGGCGACACGGTCAACTGGGACCTGATCCCGGAATCCGCGATCTCCACCGTCTCACTCATTTCGGGCTCCAACCCGGTCTTCGGGCTGAACACGCTCGGTGGCGCGCTGGCGCTGCAGACCAAGAGCGGACACGACAATCCCGGAACGGAATTCGAGGCCTATGGCGGCTCCTTTGGTCGGCGCTCGTTCCAGGCGGAGAGCGGCAGCGCGCGCGGGCCCTTCGATTACTTCGCCACCGTTCAGTACTTCGACGAGACCGGCTGGCGCGACATGTCTCCAACGACCGTCTGGCAGGCCTTCGGCAAAGTGGGCTGGCAAAACGACACGACCGATGTGGACCTGAGCTACACCTACGCGGATACGCGCCTGTTCGGCAACGGTGCAGCGCCGTTGAGCATGCTCTACTACCGACGCGAGCAGAGCTACACCCCCGACTCCACCCACAACCTGCTGCACTTCGCGAACCTCACCGGCACGCAGTTTCTGTCCGCCCACCTGTTGCTTTCGGCGAGCGCCTACTACCGCCGTCTGATCACCGACAGCAGCAACGGCAGCAACAACGATAACTACTTTGCGGCGGGCTACGCCGGGCCACCGCTCGACTGCAGCGTACCGCCGGCGGACCGGCTCGCGATCGCTTATTGCTCGAACGCCACCACCCAGGTATCGGGCCTGGCTCAGCGCACCTCGGGATTCGGGCTGCAGTTGACGGCCTCGCGGGATCTTTTCGGCAGGAAGAACCAGGGCATTGTCGGGGTCGACTACCACGATTCCAACGACGATTTTGCGCAGGCATTCCGCTACGGGACGTTCGCTGCGGACCGCACGCTCATGTACCTCGACAATCCGCTCAACAACGAGACGGTCATCTCGCTACGGGGCAGCAACACGATCTTCGGCGCTTACCTGACTGATACCCTGTCCCCGGGCCGATTGGTGCACGTTACGGTATCCGCCCGTTATAACCGCAGCACCGAAGTGCTCAACGGCTACCACCTGGATACCGATGTGGGGGACGCGGGCGCCGGCTTTGATACCGCCGGCCCGCTCGTCGGCCGGCACACCTTCAGTCGAATCAATCCGGCGATCGGCTTCACGATCACGCCGACTGAACTGGTGACGTACTACGCCAACTACAACGAGGCGAGTCGCGCACCGAGCGTCGTGGAGCTGGGGTGCGCAAACCCGCTGCGTCCGTGCGGGCTGCCGAACGATTTTGCGAGCGACCCGGATCTGAAACAGGTGGTTGCGCAGACACTCGAGATAGGCCTGCGCGGGAATCTCGCGGAGCGGCGCTTGAACTGGAGTGCCGACGTTTTTCGCACCCTGAACCGCGACGACATCCAGTTCATCGCCACGACGACCAATGCCGGCTACTTTGACAACGTCGGCGGCACGCGCCGGCAAGGCCTGGACCTCGCGCTGGGCGGAAGAGCCGGCGCCTTGCAGTGGCATCTGGCCTATAGCCTCGTCGCTGCAACCTTCCGCTCCAGTTTTGTCGTCAGCGCCGAATCCAACAGCACTGCGGACGCCAACGGCGACATCTTGGTTCGCCCCGGAGACCGGATTCCCCTGACACCGCGCCACATCGGCAGGCTGCTGCTCGATTACCAGGTGAGTCCGCGCCTGCAGCTCGGCGGCAACCTCAGCGTCGTTTCCGGCTCCTATCTGCACGGCAACGAGAACAACGCCAATCAGGCGGGCGGTACCAATGGTGAAGGCGCCTTCATCGCGCCGACCGGGACCGGATGGATTCCGAGCTATGCGCTCGTCAATCTGCAGGGCACCTATGGCCTGGAAAAGTCTGTCGATCTTTTCGCCCGTATCGTAAACGTACTGGACAAGCAGTATTCCACCGCGGGCTTCCTGACCACCAACACCTTCAACCCGAATGGCACTTTCCGCTCCAGCCCGCTCGACCCGACCCATGAAAACGCGGTCTCACCGGGCACCCCGCGTGCAGTCTGGGCCGGTGTCAGGCTGCACTTCGACTAGCTCTGTCACCGAGGCTGTGCCATTTCCGTCACAGACCCGCGAGCGACGCACACGGCGCGCCGCGTGGTTGCATCGCCGTGAGCCGCTCGACATACTCGCCCCGTTGACCGGCAGTGCTCCCATGACAGGAGAACGGCTATGACTTGGGTGACTCCTCGCGCGATTGACTTGCGCCTTGGCTTCGAGATTACGACCTACGTGGCCCATCGCTGATCGCGTCAGCCGCCCGCCGTCAGGGCGGGCGGCTCGTTCCCGCTCGACTCGAACCTCGGCTGCGAGCGCGCTGGCCATCTGTATTCTGCTGGCCGGCGCCGTCCCTGGTGGTGCAGCGGCGCCGGATGCGGGCGCCGCCCAGCCCGAATTCGGCGGCCAATGCGTGATGGGGCTCGCGGAGGGTCACTCCATCGCGACCAACTGCTCGATCACCTGGACGGCCAAGGACGGCAAGCGGTATTGCTTCAGCAGCGAGGAAGCCAAGAAGCAGTTTCTCGAGGACCCGCAGGGCAACATCTCGCGGGCACTGGACTTCAGCGCGGCCGGCGCGGTGCAGGCGACCGGCGAGCGCATGGACGCCTACAAGACCGAGGACGTCGAGACCTTTGTCTCGCACGCCATCACCGAGACCGTCGCACGCAACGGCGGCATCTTCCCGCTCGTCGATCCGGTGAGTGGCACGTCGCTCAGGCTGATCTATGAAAAAATCGACTTCACCCGCACGCTCCACGGCTATGGCTTCTTTCCGGACGTGATCTTCCACGCCCAGGACGATGCGCAAAAGCGCTATCTGATCGACTTCTGGGTCAAGCCGGGCGCGGACACGCTCGAGATCCTCGATACCCGCATCCGCAAGGCGCCCAAGCGCGAGGGCACGGCGTGGACGCTGCAGACCCGGCAGCCGATTCCGTGGTGGTGGATTCCGGCATCCGAGCACCCCGGCAAGACCGAGCAGACGCGCGGGTGGGAAGTGATGTCGGCGGTCGAAGAGAGCGTCGTGCAGAGACGCGATCCGAAGCAGGGGACCATGAAGCTCAAGGACCCGGTGACCGGCGAGACGCTGGAGCTGGACTTCGTGGGTACCCACCAGCCCGTGCGCCGCCTGGCGCAGGACGGCCGTTTCTTCGCCTGCACGGATTTTCGCAAGGCCGGCACCACCGACCAGTTCTACGACATCGACTTCTGGGTAAACGAGCACGGCGGCAAGCTGGCGGTGGACGAGATCCGCCTGCACAAGGTGCCGGTGAAGCAGGAGGACGGCAGCTGGGTGCAGAAGTCGCGTTACAACTTCGACGATCTCAAGTTCGACGTCGTGCCTTAGTATTAGTAGAAGAATTTCCCGCCGTCGCCGCGGTTCGGCGGATGTCGCAGATGAGCTCAAGCCACGCACACGCAGCGCTTGCGGCGCTGGCCAAGGTCTCGATACCGCCGCTGCTGCTGGCCTTGCTGGCGGGGGTGAGCTACGCGGGCCCGCAGCGGGATCAGGACGCGCCGCAGCCGGCCCGCGAACCTGCGGCGCTCGCGCTCACCGACGCGCAGCAGCGCGCCGCGGGGGTCCGGGTCGATCACCCGGTTGCCATGACCAACGTGCCGCAGGTGGAGGCTTACGGCGTGGTCCTCGACCCGGCAGCGCTCGTCGCCGACATGGGTCGGATGCAGAGCACGCAGTCCGCCTGGCATGCAGCGCAGGCGGATGTCGTGCGGCTGGCGGGACTGTACCGGGACAACCTGAACGCGTCGCTCAAGTCCCTGCAGCTGGCGCAGGCGCAGGAGAGTGAGACCGGCGCGCAGGCACGAGCGGCGGCGACCACGTTCGCGCTGCAATGGGGGCCGGTAGCCGCCCTCGGCGCGGACCAGCGCCGCGCGCTGATCGACGCCTTGAGCGCGAGCCGCCAGCTCCTCGTGCGCGCGGGGCTCCCCGGACACCACCTGGCGGACTCAGTGGGCCCGCGGGCGCTGCTGGAAATCGACGGTGTGAGCGTCGCGGCGCGCGTGCTCGGGTCGCTGCAGAGAACCGACCCACAGCTGCAGGGTGCTGCCTGGTTGCTCGCAGTCGAGCGCGCGCCGGCGGGACTCGGGCCCGGCGCGCACGTGCGGGTGCTGCTCGAGCGCGCGCCAGTCGAGGGCGTGTTGGTTCCGGCGGCGGCGCTCCTCTACGACGAGAGCGGTGCCTACGTGTACCGTAACGCCGGGCCGAGCTCGGGCGGCAAGCAGCAGTACCAGGCGGTCGCAGTGCGGCTGCTTTCAGCCATGGGCGACGGCTGGCTGGTGAGCGGATTGGACACCTCCGACGCCATCGTGGTGCATGGCGCCGGCGTGCTGTGGTCGCTCCAGGGGATCAGCACCTTCTCGGCCGCAGAAGCAGAGCACGACTGAGCCCATGCTTGCCGCCTGCGTTCGTGGCTCGATCGCACACCCGAAGATCGTCACGGCGCTCTCGCTGTTGATCGCGCTGTTCGGCGCCAACGCGCTCCTGAACGCGCAGCTCGACGTGTTTCCGGACTTCGCCCCGCCGCACGTGCTGGTGCAGACCGAGGCGCCGGGGCTGGATGCCGCCCAGGTCGAGGCGCTGGTGACGCGACCGCTCGAGGGTCTGCTCGCCGGCGCCGAGAACGTCGCAGCGATTCGCTCGACCTCGAGCGAGGGATTGTCGGCCATTCAGGTCGTCTTCGGCGGCGGTAGTGATCCCTATCGACAGCGCCAGGTGATCACCGAGCGCCTGGCCCAGGCCGCGGCGCTCCTGCCGGCCGGCACCGGGCCACCGCTCCTGTCGCCCCTCAGCTCCTCGATGGAGTACCTGCTGCATTTCGGCTTCACGAGCGATCGGCTCTCGCCGATGGAGCTGCGCGACCTCGTGCGCTGGACGGTCAAGCCTCAGATCCTCGCCGTTCCCGGGGTCGCGCAGGCGCAGATTTTCGGGGGCGATTCCCGGGAACGGCAGGTGCTGATCGACCCGCTCAGGCTGCAGGCGGCCGGGGTGACGCTCGAGGACGTGTACGAGGCGGTGCGCCGCGGGACCGGGCTCATCGGTGGCGGCTACCTGGAGACCGCCACTCAGCGCATCGTGCTGCAGGCTCAGGCGCCGGGCGATTCGCCCGAGGCACTCGCCAAAGCGCTCATCACTACCCGCGACGGCCTGCCGCTGCGCCTCGGCGATATCGCCACCGTGCGGGACGGCCCCGCGCCGCGCTTCGGCGATGCGATGATCGGCGGACGCCCGGGCATACTCGTGGAGACCTCGACGCAGTTTGGCGCCAACACTCTCGAAGTGTCGTACGCGCTCGAGAGCCTGCTCGCCACGCTCGCCCCCGCGCTCGCGGCACAGGGTGTGCAATATCACCCGGCGCTGTTGAGGCCGGCGAGCTTCATCGAGAGCGCGATCGCGAAGCTGCGCAATTCGCTGCTGGTCGGTGCAGTGCTGGTGGTCGCGCTGCTGCTCGTGACGCTGCGTGACTGGCGGGGCGCGTTGATCTCGTTCAGCTCGATTCCGGTGTCGCTGCTCGCGACGGTGTGGGTTCTCATGAGTCGCGGCATCTCGCTCAACACGATGAGCCTGGGCGGGCTGGTCGTGGCCCTCGGGGTGGTCGTCGACGACGCGGTGATAGACGTCGAGAACATCACGCGCCGGCGGCGCGAGGCGCCGCCCGGCACGGACGCACGGCGGCTTCTCATCGATGCATCGCTCGAGGTCAGACGCCCGGTGTTCTATGCCACCGCCGCGGTGGCCGTGGCGTTCCTGCCCATCTTCATGCTGTCCGGACTCCAGGGGTCGTTCTTTCGGCCGCTGGCGACGGCCTTCATGGTGGCAGTCGGGCTCTCGCTGCTCGTCGCCATGAGCGCCACCCCGGCGCTGTGCGCGCTCCTCATGGACCGCTACGTGCCGCGACCGGAGGCGCTGTGGCTGCGCCGCTGCAAGACGCTGCAGCATGAGGCCATCCTCCGGCTGCATTCACGCCCGCTGCTGGTTCTCGCCACGCTGCTGCTGACCGGCGCCGCGGGAGCCGTGCTCCTGCCTGCACTGGGTGCGCGGCTCCTGCCCGACTTCCGCGAGGACTACCTGATCGCCCACGCCGCCCTGCGACCCGGCATCGCGCTCGAAGAGACGGCGCGTGTGGGCCGGCAGATCGCCGCACGGCTGGCGGCCATCCGCGGCGTTCGCAGCGTCGCCGAGCAGATCGGGCGCGCCGAGAACGGGCAGGATCCGGATGCGCCGAACAAGAGCGAGTTCGAGATTCGGCTCGACCGCTCGCAGGGCCTCACGTCCGAGCAGCTCGACACCAGGGTCCGCGCGGTGTTCGACGACTTTCCGAACCAGCTCGTGGAGATCTATTCAGTGCTCGTCGAGCGCATCGGCGAGACCCTCTCCGGCGAAGGCGCGCCGTTTTTCGTCAGCGTCTTCGGCCCGGATCTGGACGTGGACGATCGGGTGGCCGCCGACATCGCCGCGGTGCTGCAGCGCCTGCCGCACAGCGGCAACGTACGTCTCAAGGCACCGCCGCGCCAGGTGCAGCTGCACATGACGCTGCGCCCGGAGCGGCTGATGCTGTACGGGCTGGACGCGTCGACCGTGCTGCGTACGGTGAACGCGGCGTTCCACGGAGCGGCCGTCGCCGAACTCACCCGGGCCGATCGCAGCGTACCGGTGAGCGTGCACATCGCCGGGCTGCGTCCTACCCCGCAGAGCGTCGGGGATCTGCTGCTGCGCGGCCGTGACGGCGCGCTGGTGCCGCTGTCCGCCGTCGCCACGCTCGAGCTGGTGTCGGCGCGCAGCCTCATCGACCATGAGAGCGGGCTGCGCCGTCAGATCGTCGTCGTCAACCCGAGGACTTCCGACCAGGCGGGCTACGCACGGGCGGCACGACAGGCGGTCGCAGCGCAAGTCAAGCTCCCCCCCGAGGTCTATCTGCGCTACGGCGGCGAAGCTCCCGCCGTCGCGGCTGCCGCACAGGACCTGCTGCTGCATGCGCTCGCCGCGCTCGTGCTGATCGTGCTGCTGCTGGCGCTGGCGTTCGCCCGCAACCGCCACGTTCTCCTGGTACTGGTCGCCGTGCCGAGCGCGCTCCTTGGCGGCGTGGCCGCCGTGGCGGTCACCGGCGACTCGGTCTCCCTTGGAGCGATGGTGGGCTTCGTCGCTCTGTTCGGCATGGCGGCGCGCAACACCATCCTGCTCATCTCCCACTACGATCACCTGGTCGCGGTTGAAGGACAGGCGTGGGGACTGGCGACCGCGGTACGCGGCGCCGCGGAGCGGCTCACGCCGGTCCTGCTCACGGCCTCGCTCACGGCGCTCGCCCTGTTGCCCGTCGCGATTCAGCTGCGCCAGCCCGGGCACGAGATCGAAGGGCCGATGGCGGTCGTGATCCTTGGGGGGCTCGTCTCCTCGACGCTCGTCACCCTCGTGCTCATCCCACCGCTCGCGGCGCGCTGGCTGCGCCCCGGCTGAGGCGCCCGCCTGCTCTGCGGGTCCGCATCGGTGTGCGTGTGTCACATTCGACACGACTCTGTGGCGCGCGCGACGCTTGGTCGCCCGCCGGCGCGGCGGTCCTTCCGCGCCCGGATGGACAAGCCTATGATATTCGAGCTCTTCCTACGGTGAGTCCGTCACTGGCACGACACCTGCTAGAGGAAACAACCAGTCGCAAGGCCACGTCGCGACGTTCACGCCGGAGCGTGGGGCGTCGCCAGGGCGGGGCGCTCGGAAGAGTCTAAAACACAACGCGAATCGAGGAGACTGCCTATGCAATTCGATTCAAAGGGAAGGCTTTGGAGGATGTTGGCAATCCTCGCACTCGGGGCCGGGTGTACCGCGGCGATCAGTGACGAAGTCACCGACCGCGCCAAGAATCCTGATCTGTGGGCGGCGCCCGGCGGCGATCAGGCCCTGACACGGCACAGCCGGCTGAAAGACATCACGACGGCGAACGTCGCGGGCCTGCAGATGGTGTGGTCGCAGTCCAGCGGAACCCTGCGCGGCCACGAGGGCCAGCCGCTGGTCGTCACCGTCGACAACACGCCCATGATGTACATGGAGAGCGGCTGGCCGAACATCATCCAGGCGCTCGACCTCACCGATCCGGACCATCCGCGAGAGATGTGGAACTACAGGAAGGCTACGAATCGCGATGACTCGGCGGTCCCGCGCGCCTGCTGCGATACCGTCAACCGCGGTCCGTCCTATGCGGACGGCAAGCTCGTGTTCGGCACCCTCGATGGCTTCGTCATAGCGCTCGACGCGAAGACGGGCAAGGAGCTCTGGGTCGTCAAGCACGCCTATCCCGCCAAGGGCGAGACCATCACGCCGGCGCCGCTCATTGCCGACGGCAAGGTGGTTATCGGCTTCGGTGGTGATGAGTTTGCCGCACGGGGTCGCCTGACCGCGTACGACCTCGCGACCGGCAAGAAGGTGTGGGAGTGCCACAGCACCGGCAGTGACAAGGACGTGTGCCTGACGCCTGCCACCAACAAGGCGCATCCGGAATACGGCAAGACCGGCTCCGATGTCGGCATCCACAGCTATCCCGGTGACGAGTGGCAGCGCGGCGGCGGCGCGCTGTGGGGCTTCTACAGCTACGATCCGGAGTTGAACCTCGTCTACGCCTCGACCGGCAACCCCGGCCTGTGGAGCCCGTCCTATCGCTGCAGCGAGAAAACCCACGAAGCGTGCAACACGGGCAAGCAGGACAACAAGTGGTCGATGTCGATCTTCGCGCGCAAGCTCGACACGGGTGAGGCAGTCTGGGTCTACCAGATGACGCCCTTCGACCAGTGGGACTACGACGGCATCAACGAGAACATGCTCGAGGACCTGACGGTCGACGGCAAGGCTCGCAAGGTGCTCGTCCACTTCGACCGCAACGGCTTCGCCTATGTGCTCGATCGGAGCGACGGCACGCTGCTGCGCGCCCACAAGTACGTCACGACGAACTGGGCGGAGAAGGTCGACATGAAGACCGGTCGTCCGGTCAAGGTGAAGGAGCATTCACCGTTCGCCCCCGGTGGCAACACGCAGGCCTGCCCCTCGGCGATGGGCGGCAAGGACCAGCAGCCGTGTGCGATCGACCCGACCGAGCCCGGCATGGCGTACTGCCCGACCAACAACTGGTGCATGGAAGACGAGCCTCAGGAGCGCTCGCATACCCAGCAGGGCACGGTGTACGTGTTCGCCAACGTGTACATGTATCCGGAGAAACCCGGCATCACCGGCAAGTTCAAGAAGTTCAACTTCCTGACCGGCGAGACGGTGTGGGAAATCCCGGACCCGTATCCGAACTGGGGCGGAGCACTCGTCACGGACGGCGGCCTGGCCTTCTACGGCAGCCTCAACGGTGACTTCCGCGCCGTCGACCGCGCGACCGGGAAGGTCCTGTGGCAGCGCCGTCTGGGCTCGGGGATCATCGGTAACCCGATTACCTACAAGGTAGGCGGCAAGCAGTACGTGTCGGTGTGGAGCGGCATCGGCGGGTGGATCGGATTGCCGGTCACGGCGGGCCTGGACCTCAGCGACAAGTTCGGTGCCATCGGCGCAACCGCCATGACCAAGGCGGCGAATCTGGACAAGATTCCGATGGGCGGAACTCTGTACACGTTCCGTGTCCAATGAGGGTGACGGCAAGTTGAGTTGGGAAGCGCCCGGTCTTCGACCGGGCGCTTCATTTCGGGCCGCGACTCGCCGTGGCCTAAGCACTTCAGGAGCAGCCGATGGTGTGGAAACGGGCAGCGATTCTGGCGCCTGCCTCGCTGGCGCTACTCGCTGCGGCGACGGCGGCGGGCGAGCAGCGCACGAACTCCCTGCGTGTATGTGCGGACCCCGGCAACATGCCGTTCTCGAACAACCGGGGCGAGGGCATCGAGAACAAGATCGCCGAGGTGCTCGCCAGGAGCCTGGGCACCTGGGTGCAGTACTACTACCGGCCCGGCATCGAGCGGGGCATGACGCGCACGACGTTGTACGCCGAGGAGTGCGACGTGATGTTCGACATGCCACCGGATACCGAGCGCGTACTGGTGACCACGCCGCTGTACCGCACGACCTTCGTGCTCGCTTCCCGCAGCGATCGGGGCATCACCATCAGGAACCTCGATGACCCGCGTCTGAAGAGGCTCAGGGTTGGCGTCTACCAGACCTCCGCGATCCGCGAAGCGCTTCTCGACCATGACGTGCGTAACCTCTCTATTCACTACCTCAGCCACGACGCGGACCTGGTGGCCGAGGATCAGCCGGCCTACCAGGTGCAGGAGGTGCTGGACGGCAAGCTTGATATCGCCGCCGTGTGGGGGCCGTTCGCCGGCTACTACCAGGCGATGAAGCACGCACCCATCACCCTGCAGCCGGTCAACCTCATGGAAGACGCCGTGCCGCTCGAGTTCGATATGGCGGTCGCGGTACGGACCAGCGACAAGGACCTGCACGCGCAGCTGGACCGCGCGCTGCACGCCCAGCGTGACGCCATCCATTCGATCCTGACCGAGTTCGGCGTCCCCCTGGTTCGTTGCGATACCTGTCTCGTCAGCGGCGATCTGCCCTCGCACGGACCCTACGCACCCCCGAAGCGCGCGCCGGAAATCCTCGACCGCCCCGCCACCGTCAGCATCGCACAGCTCAACGGCTGGCTCGCCGCGGGCGCAAACCTCAACGTCGAGCTCAACAACGCCGTGCTCGCCGGCGACAAGGTGCGCATCGGCTACCTGCTCGACAGGAAGCACGCGCCGATCGACGCCCAGGACCTGCAGGGCGAGACCGCGCTGCAGACCGCCATCCGCCAGAAATCGGCACAGCTGGTCCGCTACCTGCTTGCGCGCGGTGCAGGCGCGGCGGTACCCGACCGCGACGGCTGGACGCCGCTGATGACGGCCGCCTGGGTCGACGACGGATCGATTGTCACCTTGCTGACGAAGCAGCACGCCGACCCGAACGCCGCCGGCGCCGGTGACCTCACGCCGTTGGGCATTGCGTTGCAGGGCGGTAAGGATGCAGCCACGGTGGCCCTGATCGAGGCGGGAGCTGACGTCAATCGCCCGGTGGGGGCGGCCGGCTACACGCCGCTCATGCTCGCCGCCGTCCAGCATTCCAAAACTGCCGCCCAGGTGCTCCTCAAGCGCGGGGCGGACGTGAATGCGCGCAACCAGGGCGGCATCACGGCGCTCATGATCGCGGCGGCCGCCGACCAGCCGGAGCTGGTCGCGCTGCTGGTCCAGGCGGGTGCGAACGTCGACGCCCGCAGCGAGACCGGTGAGACGGCGCTGTCGATCGCGCGGGCGAAGGATCATCAGGCGGTGATGAAGCTGCTCCAGCCGCCGCCCCCGCCGACGAGCTGACCGCGCGCATCCTCGACGCCTTACGGCTGGCATCAAGCGACGAAGAGGTGGGTCTTGCCAAAGCGCCTGCTCCTTAGCTGCCTGGTGCTGCTCGCGGTCCCGGTGCTCAGCGCCGACGAGCCCAAAACGCAGCCGCCGGAGCCGCCCGCGGCCGCACCGCCGGCGCCCGCCAACGCCATGAAGCCCGCGGAGCGCGTCGAGGCGACGCCCAAGGGACAACTGAAGAATCCATACACCGACGACAACGCGGCGATCGTCGAGGCCGGTCGCAAGGTCTACCTGCGCTACGGCTGCAACGGCTGCCATGGCGGCAATGGGGGTGGTGGCATTTGCCCACCTCTGATCAACGACGTCTGGGTGTATGGAGGGGACGACGACACGCTCTTCCGGCTGGTAACGCTCGGGAGCGACGTTCTGCAGAGCAAGGGCTACACGCGCATCGGCCAGGAGAACGTGGTCGCGCCCATGCCGCCGATGGGGCTGATCATCGCGACCGACGATGAGCTGTGGCGGATACTGACTTTCATCCGCTCCAACTTTCACGGGGCCCCGGAGAACAAGTTCGGCCAGCCTCCGATGCCGGCCAATCCGTAGCCCGCCTGCTGTGCGCCAGATCTGGCATCGCCCTGTGGCGCGCGCGGCGCAGGCCTCCGGGTGTCGCTGATCGCCGCTGCAGGTCAAGCCGCGGCAAGTCACTGCAGGAGAAAGGATGTTCCTGGTCCCGGGAGCGCTGGCACGCGGAATGCTTGTAGCCAAGCCCTGGCGCACCGCAACCTCAAGCCCTGACCGAGGAGTTCCCACAGTGAAATCCAGAGCCGCCGTGGCCTGGGCTGCCGGCCGGCCACTGTCGATCGAGGAAGTGGACGTCGCCGCGCCGAAGCCGGGAGAGGTCCTGGTCAAGATCGTCGCGACCGGGGTCTGCCACACCGACGCCTTCACGCTGTCTGGGCGCGACCCGGAGGGTCAGTTCCCCGCGATTCTCGGTCACGAGGGTGGAGGCATCGTCCAGGAGGTGGGAGCCGGTGTCACGAGCGTGAGGGCCGGCGACCACGTGATCCCTCTGTACACACCCGAATGCGGCGAGTGCAAGTTCTGCCGCTCAGGGCGGACCAATCTGTGCCAGAAGATCCGCGCCACGCAGGGTAAGGGACTCATGCCCGATGGCACGACCCGCTTCTCCGCCAAGGGCAAGCCCGTGCTTCACTACATGGGCACGAGCACATTCTCGGAGTACACGGTGCTGCCCGAAATCGCGGTCGCGAAAGTCAATGCGCGGGCGCCGCTCGACAAGGTCTGCCTGCTCGGCTGCGGCATCACCACCGGCATCGGCGCGGTGCTGAACACCGCCAAGGTGCGAGCGGGCTCCTCGGTTGCGGTGTTCGGGCTGGGGGGCATCGGCTTGTCGGTGGTGCAGGGCGCGGTGATGGCCAAGGCCGGGCGGATCATCGCCATCGACACCAACCCCGAGAAATTCCCGATGGCGAGGTCCCTCGGCGCCACCGATTGCATCAACCCGAAGGACCAGGACCTGCCCGTTCAGCAGGTCATCATCGACATGACCGACGGTGGGGTCGACTACTCCTTCGAATGCATCGGCAACGTGAACGTCATGCGCTCCGCGCTCGAGTGCTGCCACAAGGGGTGGGGGGAGTCGACGATCATCGGCGTCGCGGGCGCGGGCGAGGAGATACATACGCGCCCCTTCCAGCTCGTCACCGGTCGCGTCTGGCGGGGTTCCGCTTTTGGCGGGGTAAAGGGCCGCTCACAGCTGCCCGGGTTCGTGGAGCGCTACCTTGGCGGGGAGATCAAGATCGACCAGATGGTCAGCGAGGTGCTGCCACTGGACGAGATCAACCGGGCGTTCGACCTGCTGCACGAGGGCAAGGTCATCCGCTCCGTCATCCGGTTCTGATCGGGGCGTGATGTGCCACACACGGTCGGACAGCTGAGCTACAGGGTACGCACTGCAGCAATTCCGGGTGCTGTCGGCGACGGGTCGTTTGCAGTAGCCTGATACATGAGAACGCCGGGGAAAGACGTCTACCGAAGACTGTCGGGTCACTCATGTCACGGACGGGCGGGAATGCTCAGGGCCCCACGCAGGGGCCGGGAGCGTTCGGGGGACGCCATCATGCAAACGCGATTAAGCACCCAGAGCCACGCGGACCTGATTCGCAGTGTCATCGCCGGACACGGGGCGGGTCTGCCGATCGATGAGGTCATACGGCGCTCGTGGAGCCGCTGTCTCACGACCTATGCACTGGATCCACATCAGAGCAAGCGGCCGAACACCGTCGAGCACGCCGACCTGCTGGCACGCAGGCAACGCATCGGTGCCGTGCTGCCGATCGCCCGCATCGAGATGGAAGGTCTCAGCAAGCTCATGCTGCATTCCGAGTACAGCATCATGCTGACCGATCGCGACGGCGTCATTCTCAGCTACGTCGGCCATCCGAATTTTGCGGCCACGGCACGCCGCTGCGGCTTCCGCGAAGGCGTAGTGTGGAGCGAGCAGGAACTGGGGACGAACGGCATGGGGACGTGCCTGACGACGCAACGGCCGATCGTCATCCACCGCACCGAGCATTTCCTCGCCCAGAACATCCAGCTGACCTGTTCGGCGGCCCCGATCTTCGACATGCGCGGGCAGCTGCTCGCGGCGCTCGACATTTCCGGCGCTTCCGCCAATGCGCAGACCCACACGCTTGCGCTGGTCGACATGGCGGCGCAGAACGTCGAGAACCGCGCACTGCTCGGTGCCTGCAAGGACTACTACGTGCTGCGCTTCCACCGCTGTGCGGAATTCGTCAGCACCCCGGGGGAGGGCGTGGTCGCCTTCGATGAGCAGGGCACCATCATGGGTGCCAACCGCAGTGCGCTGGAGCTGTTGAGACTTCGCGATCACCAGGCTCTGTGCGGGCAGCGCGTGGACCGCGTCTTCGAGACGAGCCTCGCGGCGCTCCTGCAGCTCGCCGCGCGGCACAGGTTCCGGCCCGAGCCGCTGCCGTCGCCCGCAGGAAGGCGCCCGTGGTTCGCGATGCTGCAGGCGCCGGTGGAGCCGCAGCGCCGGGTGATGCCGGCGGCCGGGACCGCACCGGGCAGCCCGCAGACACCCGAGTCGGATCCCTTGCAGTGCCTGCACTCCAGCGATCCGGTGATGCAGCAGAGCGTGGAAGTCCTGCGCCGCGTCGTCGATGACATCTCGGTGCTGTTGCTCGGCGAGACGGGCACCGGCAAGGGTTACTGCGCGCGGGCTATCCACGCCGCCAGCCGCCGTGCCGAGAAGGCCTTTCTGTCGGTGAATTGCGGTGCCATCCCCGAGCCGCTGATCGAGAGCGAGCTGTTCGGCCACAAACCCGGCGCGTTCACCGGTGCCGCCCGCGACGGCAGCATGGGTCGGATCCTGCAGGCGAACGGCGGCACGTTGTTCCTCGATGAGATCGGCGACATGCCACTGCCGCTGCAGGCACGCCTGTTGAACGTCATCGAGGACCGCGAGGTGCTGCCGCTGGGTGGAACGAAGCCGATTCCGGTCGACGTGCGCATCATCAGCGCCACGCAGCACGACCCGGTGGAGCTGATCGCCAAGGGGCAGTTCCGCGATGATCTGTACTACCGCCTGAACGGCATCACCGTCCGCATGCCGCCGGTGCGCCAGCGCGCGGATATCCCCGATCTGATCCGCAAGCTGGTGCGCACGGAAGCGGGAGCTGAGAGCGCGATCGACATCGAGATAGCACTGATCGAGCGACTGGCCAGGTACTCCTGGCCGGGCAACGTGCGTCAGCTGCGCAACGTGGTGCGCACGATGCTGGCCCTGCGCAGCACCAATGACCTGACGCTCGCCGATTTCAACGAGAGCTGGCTCGCCGGCGCCACGCGCACCGAGGAGCCGACGCTGGAGTCCGGCAGGCCGGTCGAAGCAGACGTGGAGAACGTGCTGAGCAGCGCTGAATGCGACGCGCTGCGCCGCACGCTCGAGGCATTTCACTGGAACATCAGTGCCGCGGCCTCGCGTCTGCACCTCAGCCGGCGGACGTTGTACCGAAAGATGCACCGGCATGGGCTGGTACGGCGGGCGCCGCCGAACGGTCCGGCCGACGCGGGCTGAGTAACTTTCGAATTTTCAAGCGAGGCAGATCTATGGCAGTCTCAATTCACCCCTCCGTTGACAACGGCGTAAAGAAGGGTAATCCCAATTTCGCCGGCGGCACCCTGACCTGCAAGTGCGCCCAGGCGCCGGTCACGGTCAGCATCGGGTCCAACGTGGCTTTCAATCACGCCTGCGGCTGTACCAAGTGCTGGAAACCCAAGGGCGCGCTCTTCTCGGTGGTCGCCGTGGCGTCGCGGGACAAGGTCGCGGTCACGGCCAACGCTCAGAAGCTCAAGATCGTCGACCCGAGTGCGACCATCCAGCGCTACGCCTGTACCGGTTGCGGCGTTCACATGTACGGCCGCATCGAGAACAAGGCCCACCCGTTCCACGGACTCGACTTCATCCACGTCGAGCTGTCGAAGGAGAGCGGCTGGGAAGAGCCGAGGTTCGCGGCCTTCGTCTCCTCGATCATCGAGTCGGGCGCGAAGCCCGACCAGATGGGCGCCGTGCGCGCGCGCTTGAAGGAGCTCGGTCTTGAGCCCTACGACTGCCTCTCGCCCGCGCTGATGGACCTCATTGCGACGCACACCGCCAAGGCCAAGGGTGTGCTCGCGGCCTGACGCTCAAGCGCAGCGCGCAACGGGTCAGAACGTCCCCGCCACCGAGAACGGCCGCCGGCCGGTGGCATCCGGGGAGCCGAGGTAGCGGATGTTGTTGACCAGCTCGGGGGCGGCGCCGGCCCGCGGGGCGACCAGCCCCTCGAGCTCAAAGCCCGGCTGACGCGTCAGGCGCAGCGTGCCCTCGACGGCCAGTGGGCCGTTGAGGTCGCGCAGCTTGCCGGTCGGCTCCCCGGGGCCGCCGGGGAAGGTCACCACGTAACTGCCCAGCGGCGTCGCCCGACCGGAGCGATCTTCCAGATCCCGCGCTTCGATGCGCCCCTGAAGCTCGGTGATGATGCCGTGCTCGAACTGCGCCAGTGCGAGATCCAGATGCGCGCGGCCGTGCAGATCCGTGGGCACGCCGGGGAGCAGCGCCGGATCGAGGGGCAGGTCGGCGAGGAAGTGGCGCACCGTCACCCGCTGCCCGAAGCCCAGCTGCACCTCCGCCTCGAGGTTGCCATCGCTGCGCGTGACGGCGATGTGCGCGGCGAGCTTGCCGAGGAGCAGCATCCAGGGGCGCAGCTCCCAGCTGACATCCCCGACCGCCGTGCGCTGCACGGTGAGACCGGTGCACACACCGCTCCAGAGCGAGCCATCGACGCCAGCGCAGGAGCAACCGCGCGCGCCGCTCGCCGGGATGATCCAGGCGGCCGGCAGGCGGGCGATGAGAATGGCCGCAAAAACGACCGCCGCCAGCAGTGCGATCCAGATCCCCCGCCTCACTTCAACCCGAGTGCAGGACGATGGCGGCGTTCACCAGCCCGGGCGCATCGGCCTTTTCAATGCTGGCCGACTCCACGCTGACGCCGTTCTGCTGGGCGAGACGGCCGAGCCAGCCGACCAGCGTATCGAAGGGCGCCTTGGCGAGTCGTACCGACAGACTCCCGGGTCCGCCCGGTTCGCTGCCCGCGAGTGCGCCCGCCAAACCGGACTCGCGCGCCGAACGGTCGATGATCACGAGCAGCGATTCACCCGTGGCTGCCGGCGGGGGGGCGGAGGCGGCCAGTTCGGGGGCGACGCCCTGCATCCAGGTGAGATCGGCGTGCTTGCGGGCGAGGCGCTGGTGCGCATGCGCGACGCTGCGATCGAGGGGAATCACCACGCCGAAGAGGAGGATCGCCGCCGCGAGCGCGAGGCCCGCCGCGAGCAGGCGCCGCTCGCGCTCGGGAAGGGCGGCGAGGGAGTCGAGCGACAGTGAATTGGGCGAGAGCTTCATGGGGTGCGTCTCTAGGTGCCGCCGGCACGCACCTGGATGTGTCCCTCATAGCCCGAGGCGGCGTTGCTGCCGCCCGTGAGGTCGGCCCGCCAGCCGCTGGTGCGCAGCGCCTGGCTGACGCGGTCGAGACTCGCGGCATCCGGCGCGGAGAGCTTCATGTCGAGCGCGCCGCCGTGAAACTGCAGAGACTGCACGTTCATGCCGGGAGTGGCGTCGCGCGCCTGTGCCAGCGCCTGCAGCGCGGGCAGCAGCCCCCCGCCGGCCCCGCGCGTAGCGTTCAGGCGTTGCTCCATGCGGCGGCGTGCATCGAGAGTGTTGGGATCGCCGGGCATGGCGGCGTGGAAGGTGTCGCGGATCGAAGCATCGAGCTGGCGTTCGCGACTCTTCAGCACCTGCAGCTCGCCGATCTTGCCCACCAGGTGCAGGCCGATGACAGACACCAGCAGGATCGCCGCCACCCGCCAGGCCTTGAGGCCCACGGCGCGCGCGGCCGTCGGCGCGTAGGCACCCTGCAACAGGTTGATCGGTGTCGCCGCCGGCAGCTGCTGCGCGAACAGCGCCAGGGGTCCGCCGGTGAGCAGCTGGATCTTGATGCCGTCGAAGCCGGCACGCGCGGCTTCGATCTGCGCGGAATGCCGCTGCCACTCCGGCGCGCCTGTGTACAGAATGAGGCCGCGCGCGCCGCCCGCTGACTGCTCCGCGCCTGATTGGGCGATCTCGAGCGCTTCCGCCAGCGCGTCCGCGGGCAGCGTCACGGGGCAGGCGCCTGGCGAGCGTACGAATACCCCGTCCTCTTCCAGGAGCACGACCGCCTGGCCCGGATTGCGCGGCAGCAGCTCACTGTCGGCGTAGATCGCCTCGGGCTCGATACCGCCCGCGCGCAGCGTCGCGAGCCACTCATCGAGCAGTGCGCGCGCGACCACGGCGACCGGCGCGCGCGCGGAGTCCCCGGCACGCTTGCCGACGGCGAAATGCAGATCGTCGATGTCATCGGCGAGCTGCTCTTCGAGTGCGTACGGCAGGAGCTGCTGCAGCCTGGCACCGGCCTTGACCGGCACCTCCGGCTCGGCCAGCAGCACATCCGCGCCGGGCACCAACACACATACGCGTCGTCCCGCGGCCCGCGCGGCCGCGAGCGTCAGCGGACCGCTTTGCGCAAGACCTGCAGGCGCGCCGCGCGAATCGGCCACCAGCCAGGACGCCAGTTCGCCGGCGGCGCGCGGCAGGCGCAGCAGCAGCCAGTCAGCCATGTGGGGATACCGTCATCGTTGCATCAATCGGGCGTAAAGCTGCGCAGGATCGGACGCACGCTGTTCTGGTCCTGATACAGAAGACTGTACAAGTTGAATTCCGCGCTGCCAATAGTGATGAAACTCGTGAGGCGGAAGTAGCTCGAGACCTGTGCGATCTTCGGCCGCACCTGGCCGAGGAGCTTCGAGTCTGCAAAGGCCGCTTCGTAGTCGCGCTGCGTGGGGAAGCACCCGGGTGCGTTGGCGCGGTTCTTCGCCAGTGAATCCGCATCGGAGCTGAAGTCCTGATGCCCGAGATACGCATCCAGCACCAGCCCGGGCGCCGTGCACAGGTTGACCGCCGTGTTATACGGGAGCGCCGTGACGAAGGGCGCGAGCTTCAGGTAACGGTCACGGCCGAAGCCCGGCAGCGCGAGCAACTCACTCGCGCTGGTGATGTAACGGTTGGCCGTCCGGTAGGGCGGCGTCTGGCCCATGTAGACACTGTCCTTCGCACCATCCGGGACCGACGGCGTGATGTTCCCATCGATCCAGTCGACGATATAACCCGCCCACTTCGGCTCCACACCCGCCATCGCGAGCAGCTGCATGAAGGCCTGCAACTGCACCGGATCTACCGTGGTGTCGTTCTTCACCAGATTGTTGAGGTTGAATCGTCCCTGCAGGTCCTCGAGCGAGGCCTCGAGCATCACGCCCGGAACCACCTCGATGGGTCCGATGGGCTTGCCCCAGCCCTGCGCGGGATAGGTATGGTCCTTGTCGTTCTGCCGTATCTGGCGCAGGCCGTAGGCGGCGAGCGCCTCGGCTCCCTGGGCGATGAGCAATGCCTGATCGAAGGCATAGGTCGCCGTACCGCGCCGCGCGGTGGTCGCGTTCTCGTACGCCACCGCCGCGGCGATGATGGTGCCGAGCGCGACCAGCAGGATCGCCACCAGCAGCGCAATGCCGCGCTGCGTGCGCGGCGTGCAGCGCGGACGCTGGCGGCGCGCTCGTAGGGAGACTCTGTTCATCCAGCAATCTCCACGATGCGCACGATCCTGCCCCAGTCATCGGTGTCGAGCGTGATCTCCACCGCCAGCGGACGCTGGCGCAGGGTCCATTCCTGCTTCTGGATCACCGCGCTGCCCGGTGGCCATTGCTCCTGCCACTGATGGGACTGGTCGAGATAACGCAGGGTCATCGCCTTGACGTGTGTCATGAGGTTGCGCTTGCTCGTCGAGCTGGTGAGCGTGGGATCGAGCACGTTCCAGTACTCGCGCCGCAGTGTTCCGTTCTCCACGAAGTACGCCACGCGCTGCAATCCCGGGCGCTGCAATCCGACCGGATTCGCCCAGCCGCCGCGGGTGAGGGCGACGATCGGCTGCGTGCCGGGAACCGAGCCCTGCAGGGCAGGCTGCGCGGGCTCATCCCCGATGGCCTGGCGCACCGGACGCGGGGCGAGCTGCACGAAGTCCTGTTCCAGCACGCGCACCGTGGTTTGCAGCTCGAGCAGGTGCGCCTGCTGTTGCTTGAGCGAGTCGCGGCTGGTGACTGCCTGGCTGATGGCGCCATACCCCATGGCGAACATGACTGCGGCGATGAACAGCGCCACCAGGAGCTCGAGCAGCGTGAAGCCGCCGGAGCTCACTTCGACCCCGGTGGATTTTGAGCGCCCGGCGGTGGCACCGTGCCCGGCGTGGGGGGCGCCTGTGCGCCGCCCGGGATCCCCGGGCTTGCGGGCAACCCGCCGAAAGTCTGCGTGCCCCAGTCGGGCTGGAAACCGTTAGGCGTCCCGACCGCATCGCCCCAGATACCACTCACCGTGGTGAACCAGCCGTTGTCTTCACCCGCCTTGACCTCCGAGGGGCGCACGCTGATGTCGATACGCTCGACACCCGGCACCTCGGTGGCGACCACCTCCTGGCGCCAGTGCCAGCTGCGGCTGGCAAAGTCGGTGTCGCCGCTGCTGACGCCGGTGGGGGGCTGTTGACCGGACAGGCGCAGGTTCGCGATCTGGTTGAGCGCCACCCACTGGGCCAGGGTCTTGTCGCGCAGGTAGGAGATCGTGTTCGCCGAGGAGGTGAGCGCACCCATGACCGCCGCCATGCCGATCGCGACGATCGCGAGCGCAACCAGCACTTCGATGAGCGTAAAGCCGCCGCCGTGCGCGCGCCTCACGGCTTCACCTCCACCATGTCCTGCTCGATCACCTGACCCTGCTCATCCTGCGTGAGGGTGACGCTGCGCCGGCCGCCGTCGCGCTCCAGCGTGGCGGTGAAGCTCGTCAGATCGCCGTTCGAGAAAATCATGACCTGTGGAGTCTTGTCCTTGGCATCCGCCGGACGGGTCAGCACGACCGGCCGCGCCTCGACCGTGAGTTTGACACCCAGCCCGTCGGGGAGCTTGCGCGCACTCAGCGCATCGTCCTCAAACACGCCGCGCCACATCGCGCGGCGCATGTCATAGGTGAGAAACTCATAACCGTCATCCTGAAACGAGACGCCGTACTCGCGGGTCTGCAGCTCGGCCTGCTCGCGCGCGTAAGTGAACAGCGCGAGCAGGCGGTCGCTCTCCTTCTCGAGCTCGCGGTCGCGTCCCGTCAGGCTGACTGACAGCAGCACGCCGGCGGAGATCACTCCGATGATGAGGACGACGACCAGGATCTCGACCAGCGTAAAGCCGGCGCTGGCCCGATGAGCGCATCCGGATCGCATGGTCGCGCTGCGGCTCTAGTCGCCGAGATTCCAGTTGCCGATATCGGCGTTGATGCCATCGCCACCGGGCTGGCCATCGGCGCCCAGGGTGTACAGGTCGTACGTCTTGCCGTGCGTGCCGGGGAATACGTACAGATAAGGGTTGCCCCAAGGGTCCTTGCTGACCCGCTCCAGGTAGCCGCCGGGCCTCCAGTGCTTGATCGAGGGGTCGGTGGGCTGCTGCACCAGTGACGCGAGGCCCTGCTCGGAGGTCGGATACTTCGAGTTGTCGAGATAATACATGGAGAGCGCCGCCTCCAGGCTCTGGATGTCCTGCTTCGCCTTGGCGACCCGCGCGTCATCCACCTTGCTGAGGACCGTTGGAACGATGACCGCCGCGAGCAGGCCGATGATGATCACCACCACCATGATCTCGATGAGGGTGAAGCCGCGCGCGCGCCGTGCGCCGGGCCGTCTGCTACCCTCCCCAGCGATGTAACTCATGGGTTGCGTGTCCGGGCGGGGTTGCCGCCGTTGGGCAAAAAAAACGGGTCGGAATCATAACACTTGGGGGTCGACCGGCCTGTGAAGCCCGTGCGCAGGGTGCTCCAGTCTCTCAATTGCGACGGCCGCCTGGGGCTGGCGCTGCTCATCAGCTGCGCCGTGCTGCTGCTGCCCGCGCTGGCCGGAGATGCGGGGCGAGCGCTGCTGCGCTATGACCGCGGGGCGCTCGCGGCCGGGCAGTGGTGGCGGCTGCTCACGGCGCATGTGGTTCATCTGGATATCCGGCACGCGCTGCTGAATAGTCTGGGCCTCGCTCTGGTGTGGGCGCTGTTCGCGCGCGAGTACTCCCCGCGCCAGTGGGTGCTGATCGTGCTGGGCGCGATGGTGGCCATCGACGCAGGGCTGTGGCTGTGCGATTCGACCGTGCTGTGGTACGTCGGTTCCTCCGGCGCGCTGCACGGGGTGATGGCGGCGGGTGCCCTGGCGCAGGTGCGTCATGGGGAGCGCACCGGGTGGGTCCTGGCGGGGCTGCTCGCGGTGAAACTCGCTTACGAGCACTGGCTGGGGGCGCTGCCGCTCTCCGGGAGCGACCCGGTGGTGGTGAGTGCGCACCTGTACGGGGTGGTCGGAGGTGCCGCCGTGGCCGCGTTCCTGAGGCCCCACGGGGGGGCGCCGCTATAATTTCGGCCCCGGGCCTTCCGAGGTAGTGCATGGCCTTTGCGTTCGTGTTTCCGGGTCAGGGCTCGCAGTCGTTGGGGATGCTCGGGGCGCTCGCCGCCGCGGACGCCTCCATTCGCGGCACCTTCGACGAGGCTTCCGCGGTGCTGGGCTTTGATCTGTGGAAGCTCGTGAGCGAAGGCCCGGAGGAGGCGCTCAACGCCACCGTGCGCACACAGCCGGCGATGCTCGTCGCGGGCGTGGCGACCTGGCGCATGTGGTGCGCACGCGGCGGCGCACTGCCGGCGGTCGTCTCCGGTCACAGTCTCGGGGAATTCACCGCACTCGTGTGCGCGCAAGCCATGCCCTTCGGCGCCACGGTGGACCTGGTGCGCTTCCGCGGACAGGTCATGCAGGAGGCCGTGCCGGCCGGCAGTGGCGCGATGGCGGCCATAATCGGCCTGGATGATGAGGCGATCGAGGCGGTGTGCCGGGAAGCCGCGCGGGAGGGCATCGTGGAAGCGGCCAATTTCAACTCCCCGGGTCAGGTGGTCATCGCCGGTGAGAAGGCGGCAGTGCAGCGCGCGATCGAAGCCGCCCGCGCTCGCGGCGCCAAGCGCGCGGTGGCGCTGCCGGTGAGCGTGCCCTCGCACACCAGCCTCATGCGCGGCGCGGCCGAGCGCCTCAGGGAGCGGCTGCGCTCGCTCGAGGTACGCGTGCCCCGCATCCGCTACATCAGCGCGGTGGATGCGAGCGAGCACGAGCAACCCGACGAGATCCGCGCGCTGCTCGTGCGGCAGCTGTGGAACCCGGTACGCTGGTCGGACACGCTGCGCGCGGTGAGCGCGGGCGCCATCGCGCAGGTGATCGAGTGCGGGCCGGGCCGGGTGCTCACCGGCCTGAACCGCCGCATCGAACGGCGCGCGAACCTGGATTTTCTGGCGCTGGAGGACCCGGCCTCGATGGAGGCGGCGCTCACGGCGACCCGAGGGGGCTCCCATGCTTGAAAACGACGTCGCACTCGTCACCGGCGCCTCGCGCGGCATCGGGCACGCCATCGCGCTCGCCCTGGGAGGGGCCGGCGCCCGCGTGATCGGCACCGCCACCAGCGCGGAAGGCGCTGCACGCTTGGGCGCCACGCTCGCGTCGCATGGATGCAACGGCCGCGGCGCGCTGCTCGACGCCGGGAACGCCGCCTCGGTCGACACCTTGATAGGGGAGCTCGAAGCTGCCTCTGAGCTGCCGACGATCCTGGTCAACAACGCCGCCGTCACGCGCGACTCGCTGCTGCTGCGCATGAAGCCCGAGGACTGGGAGGCGGTCATCACCACCAATCTCACCGGCGTGTTTCGCCTCTCCAAGGCGTGCGTGCGGCGCATGATGAAGGAGCGGCGGGGCAGGATCGTCAACCTCACCTCCGTGGTGGGGGTGACGGGCAATGCCGGGCAGGCCAACTATGCCGCGGCGAAAGCGGGACTGCTGGGATTCACCAAATCACTTGCCCGGGAGCTCGCCTCGCGCGGTATCACGGTGAATGCCGTGGCCCCCGGCTTCATCGATACTGACATGACACGCGCGCTGAACGAGGCGCAGCGCGCCGCGCTCGTCGGGCAGATTCCCGTGGGCCGGCTCGGGACCCCCGCGGATGTGGCCGGCGCGGTCCTGTTCCTGGTCTCACCGCAGGCGACTTACATCACCGGGGAGACCTTGCACGTCAACGGGGGCATGTACATGCCGTAGAGCGGGCCGTTGGACGCACGCCACACGCGGCGGGGAGGGTGGGCGAGCGCGCGGAACCGCCGGTCAGATTCGCCTGTAAAAACAATCACTCGCACCGGCGGTGGGCGAGTGGCAGCCCCAAGGGTGTTCCCCTACAATACCGCGCCCGCTACCGGAGCCTACATAAGGACCCATCGCTAATGAGCACAGTTGAGCAGCAGGTCAAAGCCATCGTTGCCGAACAGCTGGGCGTCAAACAGGAACAGGTCACTAACGATGCCTCGTTCGTCGACGACCTGGGAGCCGATTCACTCGACACGGTCGAGCTGGTCATGGCCCTCGAGGAAGAATTCGAGATCGAAATTCCGGATGAGGACGCCGAGAAGATCACAACCGTCCACCAGGCCATCGACTACATCAACGAGCGCCGCAGCAAGTCCTGATTCCACCCCGGGGCGCGATCCAGGTAGCGTGTGAGCAAGCGCCGTGTCGTCGTAACGGGCCTTGGAGTGGTGTCCCCGGTCGGGAGCACCGTTCAATCGGCATGGGATGCCATCCTGCGCGGGCAGAGCGGCATCGGCCCCGTGACGCGCTTTGACGTGACCGCGTTTCCAGTGCGCATCGGCGGGCAGGTGCGCGACTTCGACGTCAGTCAGTACATCTCGTCCAAGGAAGCCCGCCGCATGGACGAGTTCATGCACTACGGCGTGGCCGCCGGAGTGCAGGCCGTGGGCGACGCCGGTATCGACTTCGCCAGGACCGATCCGGAGCGCTGCGGCGCGGTGTGCGGCGCCGGCATCGGTGGCCTGTGGACCATCGAGACCGAATACGGCGAGTACCTGAAGGCGATGAGTCCGCGCAAGATCTCGCCGTTCTTCGTCCCCGCAACCATCATCAACATGATCGCCGGGCACCTCTCGATCCGCTACGGCCTGAAGGGCCCGAATCTGGGCGTGGTGACCGCCTGCACCACCTCGACGCACGCCATCGGCTTGGGCATGCGCACCATCCAGTACGGCGATGCGGATCTGATGATCGCGGGCGGCGGGGAAATGGCCACCACGCGCTGCGGGCTGGGGAGCTTCGGCCAGGCGAAGGCGCTCTCCACGCGCAACGACGCTCCCGCCGAGGCGAGCCGCCCGTGGGACAAGGACCGCGACGGCTTCGTGCTGAGCGACGGCGGCGGCGCGATGCTGCTGGAGGAGCTGGAGCACGCGCGCCGGCGCGGTGCGCGCATTTACGCCGAGCTGGTGGGCTTTGGCATGAGTGGCGATGCCTATCACATCACCGCGCCCCCGGAAGACGGCGACGGCGCACGCCTGGCGATGGTGAACGCGCTCAGGGATGCCGCCCTGAATCCCGCCGACGTGCAGTACGTCAACGCGCACGCGACCTCGACTCCGCTGGGCGACAAGGCCGAGACGGTCGCGATGAAGCGCGCCTTCGGCGAGCACGCCAAGCGCCTCGCCGTGAGCTCGACCAAGTCCATGACCGGGCACCTGCTCGGCGCCGCGGGTGTGGTGGAAGCGATCTTCTCGGTGCTCGCGATCCGCGATGGTGTCGCGCCTCCGACCATCAACTACCGCACGCCCGACCCCGAGTGCGACCTGGACTACGTCCCCAACAGCGCCCGTCGCATGAAGATCGACGTGAGCCTCTCGAACTCCTTCGGCTTCGGCGGCACCAACGGGTCGCTGGTGTTCCGGCGCTTCAGCGCCTGAGGGCGCGAGCCGAAAGGTAAGTCCGCCACGCACGCTCCCCTGGTCCGCGAGCTCGACGTTCCGCCCGCGGTGTTGCGTCGCCTGGCGGCGCGCTTCCCTGATCGCTATCCGTTGCTGCTCGACAGTGCCGCCACCGGGCCCTTGAGCCGCACGAGCGTACTGCTCGCAGAGCCGGGCGCAGCGCTATGGCTCGGCGCCGACGGACGCCTGGGTGCGCAGGGGCTCGTGCCGCAGGGCACGAGCTTCCTCGCCGCGCTCGAGAACTGGTGGCTCGCCGAGCGCAGCACACCGCAGGCGAAGGCGCAGCCGCACAGCGCCACCGGGCTCGCATTCGAGGGCGGCTGGGCGTTGTTCCTCGGCTACGAGCTGGCGCAGGAAATCGAGCCGCACCTGGCGTTGCCGCGCTCACCGCTCCCTTGGGCTGCCTTCGCGCTGCGCACGCCCGCTGCCCTGGTGCACGACCTGGAGCGCCGCCGCGTATTCGCAGTCGCCGAAGCGCACGCCGCGGATGCGCTGGCGCGCATTGCCGGTGAGGCGCGCGAGGCGGCCGGCGCAGCCGATGTGCTCGACGCGCTGCACATCGAGCAGGTGCACGAGGAGGACCCGCGGGCCTATCTCACGCGCGTGCGCTGCGCCAAGGAGTACGTGCGCGCCGGGGACATCTATCAGGCCAACCTGTCGCGCCCGTGGGAGGTGCAGCTGCGCAGCAGCGCGGCGCGAGCGCAGCCGGCAGCGGCGCTCTATCAGCGCCTGTGCGCCGCCAACCCGGCGCCGTTCGCAGCTCTCGCCCAGTGGCGGGGAGTCGCCATCCTCAGCTCCTCGCCCGAACGGCTGGTGCGGGTCGTGGGACGGCGCATCGATACGCGCCCCATCGCCGGCACCCGGCCACGCAGCCGTCTTCCGGGCGGGGACCGTCACGAGATGAGCGAGCTCGCGGCGCATCCCAAGGAGCGCGCCGAGCACATCATGCTGATCGACCTCGAGCGCAACGATCTCGGGCGCGTGTGCGAGCCGGGTACGGTGCGCGTGGACGAGTTCATGACCATCGAGTCCTACACCCATGTGCACCACATCGTGTCGAACGTCAGTGGCGAGCTGAAAGGCGAGGTCACGCCCATCGGGGCGTTACGCGCGGTGTTTCCGGGCGGCACCATCACCGGCTGCCCGAAATTTCGCTGCATGCAGATCATCGCGGAGCTCGAAGGGGCAGGGCGCGGCGCGTACACCGGCTCACTCGGCTACCTGACGCGCGACGGGCGCCTGGATCTCAACATCCTCATTCGCACCATGACCCTGAGCGCGCAACAGCTCACGTTTCGGGCCGGCGCCGGCATCGTCGCCGACTCCGATCCCGAGCGCGAGCTCGAGGAGACGCGCGCCAAGGCACGCGGGCTCCTGGCGGCACTGGGAGAGCGGCAGTGATGCCCGGGAGCTCTCAGCCGCCCCCGGGGCAGGCTGCTGCGCAGCTGGTGTGGATCAACGGCCGCGCGGGCGGGGGAGTCTCCGCGCTCGAGCGGGGGCTTCATTTCGGCGACGGTCTGTTTGAGACCGTTGCCTGCATGGGCGGTCGCGCGCGGTTTCTGGAGCTGCACCTGCAGCGCCTCGCCGCAGGCTGCGCGCGCCTGGGGCTCGCGGCTCCCGATGAAGCGATCCTGCGCGCTGAAGTGCAGCAGCTCGCCGCGCCAAGCGCGCGCGCCATTATCAAGGTGCTCCTCACACGCGGCGCGGCGGCAAGCCGCGGCTATGCGCTGACCGGATCGGAGGCGCCGACCCGCATCTCGCTGCGCTATGCCTGGCCCCCGGAAGATCCCGAGCTGGCGCGCGAAGGCGTGCGCGTACGCATCGCCGCCCTGCGCCTCGGAGAGAACCCGGCGCTGGCGGGATTGAAGCATTGCAACCGCCTGGAGCAGGTACTGGCGCGCCGCGAGTGGACCGATAGCGCCATCGCCGAGGCCCTCATGTTCAGCAGCTCGGGAGCTCTCATCTGCGGCACCATGAGCAACGTGTTCCTGGTGCGGGACGGGAGGCTGTACACGCCACGCGTGGATCGCTGCGGCGTGGCGGGGATCATGCGCCAGGTGGTACTGACGGCGGCCGCGGGCGCCGGCATCGCGGCCGAGGAGCGCGTGCTGGACCTGAGTGATCTGCAAGCCGCGGATGAGGTGTTCCTCACGAACGCGCTCATTGGCATCCGCCCGGTGCGTGAGCTCGATGGCCGGCCGCTGTCGCCCGCAGGAGTGACGCGCCGCCTGCAGGAGCGACTCGCGCCGCTGCTCGAGGCGCGCGCTCCATTACCCGAAGGGGCCGGCGGTGCCTAGCGCACGCACCCGCCGCCGGCTGCGCATCCTGGCTGGCGCTGCCGTGGTGCTCCTGGCCCTGCTCGGGCTGGCAGCCGCGGGAGGCTATTTCTGGCTGCAGCAGCAGTTCCAGGCGCCAGGACCCGCGGTGGCCCCGGCGCGCATCGAGGTTGATCCGGGCGCGAGTCTGCGCAGCGTCCTCGGCCGGCTCGAGGCGAGCGGCGCGGTGCGCAATGCGCGTGCCGTACAGATCTATCTGCGCCTGCGCCACCTTCAGCCGCGCGTGCAGGCGGGCACCTACGAAATACCTCCGCAGGCCAGCCCCGGGGAGATCATCGCGCTCTTCGAGCAGGGCAAAGTCGTGCTGGAGCAGCTCACGGTCGTCGAAGGGTCGACGTTCGGGGAGTTTGTCGAGACCCTCGATCAGCACCCCTACGTGCTGCATACCCTGCACGGCAAGAGCGCGGGCGAGATCATGGCGGCGCTCGGACATCCCGGTGTGCGCGCCGAAGGCCAGTTCTTCCCCGACACCTATCGCTTCGCCGCGCACACTGCCGATGTCGCGATCCTCGAGCTCGCCTACGACAGCATGCAGCGGGTGCTGGCTGCGGCCTGGGCGCAGCGCAGCGCCGAGTTGCCCTTCGACACGCCGTACCAGGCGTTGATCCTCGCATCCATGGTCGAGAAGGAGGCCGCGCTCAAGAGCGAGCGGGCGCGCATCGCCGGAGTGTTCGTCAACCGGCTGCACAAGGGCATGCGCCTGCAGTCCGACCCGACGGTGATCTACGGTCTCGGCGAGAAGTACGACGGCTCGATACACATCCGTGACCTGCTCAAGGACACTCCCTACAACACCTACACCCGCGCCGGACTGCCACCGACGCCGGTGGCGCTGCCCGGGCGCGAGTCGGTGCTGGCGGCGGTGCGGCCGGAGCAGACCGACGCGCTGTATTTCGTGGCGACCGGTCTCGGGGATGGCGCCCATCATTTCTCCACGAGTCTGGAAGAGCATAATTCCGCAGTGAAGGCCTATCTCGCACGGCTGCGCAGCCAGGAACGCGGCACACTCCACAAGCCCGTCGCGGTGCATCCGTGAGCACGCCTGTGTGATCGCGGGTAAGCTCATTACGCTTGAGGGCATCGAGGGCGCCGGCAAGTCCACCCTCGCGCAGTTCATGGGCGCATGGCTCGGGCGCCACGGTATTACGGTGCGCCTGACGCGCGAGCCCGGTGGCACTCCGCTCGCGGAGCGGGTGCGGCAGATCGTGCTCGAGCGTGGCGCGGAGCCGGTATCGCCGCTCACCGAGACCCTGCTCATGTTCGCCTCACGCGCCCTGCACGTGCAGAACGTCATCCGCCCGGCGCTGGCGCGCGGGGAATGGGTGGTGTGCGATCGCTTCACCGACGCCACGCGCGCCTATCAGGGAAGCGGCCGCGGTGTGGACGCGGCGTTGATCGACGCGCTCGCGCTGGCCGTGCACGGCGATCTCAAGCCCGACCGCACGCTGCTGCTCGATCTGCCGGTGATGGTGGGCCTCGCCCGGGCACGCACCCGCCAGGGCGCCACGGCGGATCGCTTCGAGGCGGAGACCGTCGGCTTCTTTGAGAAGGTGCGCGAGGGTTACCTCGCCCTGGCGCGCCGCGAGCCGCAGCGCTTCCGCATCATCGATGCCGCGGCGCCCTTATCCGAGGTCGAGCAGCGCATCGCGCAGGCTCTCGGGGAGCTGCAGGCGCGGGAGCGGCGGGCGTGAGCAGCCCCGGTGATGCGACGCAGCCGCCGGCGCCCCCGCTGGGCGCCGTGACCGCCGTGCCCTGGACCGCTGCGCAACGTGCCACTCTGGGCGCGGCCTTCAGGGCAGGGCGCATGCCGCACGCGCTGCTGATCCACGAAGCCCCCGGTGCCGGCGGGGAATGGCTCGCGACCTGGGCGGCACAGTTGGTGCTCTGCCAGCATGTTACCCAGGCGCCGTGCGGCGCCTGCGCGGCGTGCCGGCGAGTCTGGACGCAGCAGCACCCCGACCTTGCCTGGCTCCGCACCGCCGAGGACTCGCAGCAGATCCGCATCGAGCAGGTGCGCGATCTCGCGGCCGACCTCGCCCTCACCAGCCACGCCGGTGGCTACAAGGTCGGCATCGTCACGCCGGCGGAAGCGCTCAACCGATTTGCAGCCAATGCGCTGCTGAAAACGCTCGAGGAGCCCCCCGCCCGCACGCTCCTGGTGCTCGTGACCACCCAGCCCTCGCGCCTGCCCGCAACGGTGCTCAGCCGCTGCCAGCGGTTGCGGGTGCGCGCGCCGGCGCGCGCCGAGGGCGTGGCCTGGCTGACGGGGCTGCGCGGGGCCGGTGACTGGAACGCCGCGCTCGAGGTGCTGGGAGAGGCTCCGATGCTCGCCGCGCGCACCGCGCCCCGCGAGGTGGCGCAGACGGCGGCCGAGGCGCGCGCTACCCTGGATGCCCTGGCGAGCGGGGAGGGCGACCCGGTGGCTGCGGCAGAGCGCTGGGCGCGCGCGGAGTTGCCGCTGCGCCTGCGGTGCTTTGAGAATTGGCTCACAGAACACATCCGCCGCCGCGAGCGCGACGGGACCTTTTTGACGGAACTGCGGCCTGCCACCTACTTGTCAGCGGGCGATGCGTTCTTGAATATACGTGAGCTGTTCGGGCTGCTGGACGAAGTGCGGGAGCTGAGCAGCACGCTCGACGTGCCGTTGAACCGGGGCCTGGCACTGGAGGCTCTTTTCAGGCGACTCGCGCCCGCACACGGGCGCCGTGAGGACAGAATTTGAGAGTGGGGAACAAACCGGGTCTGCTGACCCTCACCATCAAGGACAAGAGCGCCCTCTATCTTGCCTACATGCCGTTCGTGAAGAACGGGGGTCTCTTCATTCCTACCAACAGCAATTACCGGCTGGGGGATGAGGTGTTCATGCTGCTCAACCTCATGGGCGAGGATGAGAAGCTGCCCGTAGCAGGCCGGGTCATCTGGGTGACGCCCAAGGGCGCCCAGGGCAATCAGGGCAAGCGCACCGCCGGTATCGGCGTGCAGTTCAGCGAGCAGGACCGCGGCCAGACGCAGAAGAAAATCGAAACCTATCTCGCCGGCGCGCTCTCAGGGGACAAGGCGACGCACACCATGTAGACGCTCGCGTGCGGGCGTGCCCTAGGGTTTGTCCGCCGCGCCGCCGCGCACGAGCTGCAGCCCCTCACTGCTGTTCACCCCTCCGGTGAGCACATACGCATCGAACCCGCGTTCCACCAGGATATAGGCGGCCGCGGAACTGCGCCGGCCGGTATCGCAGTACACGACGTAGGGCGTGGCGCGGTCGAGCGTCGAGAGCTTCAGGCGGATCAGATACAGCGGCACGTTGAGCGTGCCCTCGATGGCCAGGTTCTGGTGCTCGCTCGGCAGTCGTACGTCGAGCCAGCGGCCGCCGCGCTCAATGACGGCGAGCGCCTCCGCAGGTGAAACCCACTGCAGGAGCGGTGCGTTCATCAGCTCGCGAAAGTCCGCCTTGTTCAGGCGCATCAGCACGCCCTCGGTCGTCATGGTGA